>Ga0193955_1000320_pt1 | contig 29274 bp, 30 predicted proteins | sample BB_6_MG_FD_140343 | JGI IMG/M metagenome (GOLD analysis project Ga0193955, IMG submission 140343) | Microbial mat bacterial communities from the Broadkill River, Lewes, Delaware, United States - BB_6_MG | ecosystem: Environmental > Aquatic > Freshwater > River > Microbial mats | place: USA... | reverse complement strand
TACTTACTTAGTTTTCAATGATCTCAAACGTTTTTCGCTTCCTAAACTCTAGGTTGCTACCGTTTGTGGATGGGAATTATAGGGGGAATATGCTTAAAAGAAGCTTAGGTGTGAAAAGAAATTGCCTCTTCCCACTTTTTACTCTTCCCCTTTGTTCCGCTATTCTATATATAGGGGTTTCTTTCTTTTTATCTATATTTGACTTCTGTATTTTTATCCCTCACTTTTTTATCTTACTTTTTACCTTTTCTTTACTCTTTTTATCTTTGAAATTCTTTTTTTAATTCTTTGATTCTTCTAATTCTTTATTCTTTGTACTTTTATGGTTAATATTATATAGTTTGATTGCAATCGAAACAATAAATGTAATATTTTAAGATAGTCGAAGAAAATAAACTTAACAAGTTAAGTCAGTTTGATATTAGAATTGATTATAGTTAATTTAAAATGTTATTATGAAATTTATAAGAGAGGGGAAAATGATGATAGAAAGTGTCTTAGAAGCTTATTTGCTTCTAAGTTCTTTAATACGTGCTGCTTTACCAGCAAGATTACGAAGGTAGTTAAGTTTAGCACGACGTACACGACCGCGACGAATAACTTTAATCTCGTTAATTGAGTCAGAATATATAGGGAATATTCTTTCAATTCCAACTGCATTAGCTCCAATTTTACGAACTGTAATTGTTTGACCAGTCCCTTGACCACGTTTTGCAATACATACACCTTCGTATGCTTGAATACGACTTTTGTCACCTTCTTTAATAGTAACTGCTAAACGTACAGTATCACCAGCACGGAAATCTGGAATATTCTTCTCAGTTGTTTGTGCTTTTTCAAAGTTTTCAATATATTTATTTCTCATAAGATGTCCTTATTTTATGCTTTTTCAGCTGCTCTGGCCTGAAATATTTACTTTTGCATTCAGACAGGGCTATTTTTAGTGAGCGAATTTTACTATGATTTCCCTTTAGATATTCTTTAGGCACAGAGTTATTTTCAAAATTTACAGGTTTAGAGAAAGACGGTGCCTCTAAAAGAGGCGTCTCAAAACTTTCAATATCCAAAGATTCACTATTTCCTAATACGCCTTTAACATTTCTGGAAATAGCATCACACATTATCATAGAGGGTAATTCCCCTCCAGTTAATATGTAATCACCAATAGAATACACTTCATCGGCATATTTTTCAATAACCCGTTCATCAATACCTTCATAACGTCCACTAACAAATGCTACATGTTCTTTTTTTGAAAGTCTTTTTGCATCATTTTGCTTAAATTGTTTTGCAACTGGTGTTAAAAAGACAATATGAACATTAGAATCTTTCTGCTTTAAATCATCTAAACAATCATACAATGGTTGGGGGTTCATCACCATACCTGCCCCACCACCAACTGCAGTATCATCTACTTTATTGTGTTTGTTGGTCGAATAATCTCTTGGATTTAAGTAAGAAAGAGTAATTATTTCTTTATCTATAGCTCTTTTCATAATTGAATCAGAAAAGTAACCCTTTATGATGTTTTCAAATAGTGTTACAAATGTAAAAGTCATTTAAGAAGCTTCTAAAATATCTTTTGCACCACTAATTTTTATCATTTTAGTATCTATATCAATGGAAATAAGAAATGGTTTTTTATGTGGAACTAAGAAGCTTTTAGCTTTTTTTTCCTGTACAAGTTCAAGATCTGTTTGAATTAATAAATAGTTCACATCTAAAATGCGTTCTACTTCTTTTACTTCACCTAATAACTCATCTTCCTCATAAACTTTACAACCTATAATATCGAACCAAAAATGTTCACCATCAGCTAAGTGGCAATCTTTTCTAGTTTGTTCATACGTTGTATATAGATCTTTATTTGTTAATTTTTTAGCAAGCTCAGGAGTTGTGTAACCTTCAAATTTAACGATTCCTCTTTCTAAATTAATATCAAGAATCTTTAATGTATCTTTTTTATTAATAGTAAAAGAAACACCTTTTTTAAATTGTTCTGGAAAATCAGATTTTATGTGGAGTTTCATATCGCCCTTGATACCGACAGTCTTGCCGATAGTTGCGATATAAATTAAGTCAGTTGTTTTCAAATACTTTACACTGCCTCAACATTAATACGATAACTAACGCCATCTTTAGCTTTGCAGCCAGAAATAACTGTTTTAATCGCACCAATCATTTTACCCTCTTTACCAATCAATTTACCGATATCGGCTTGATTAGCAAAAAGAATAATTTCAGTAACTTCGTTGCCCTCAGTTAACTCTACTCTTACATCCTCAGGGTGAGTTGCTATAAGTCTAGCAAACTGTGCAACAAATTCACTTATCATAATTAACGACCAGTAATCTTTTTAACGCGGTCACTCATTTGAGCACCAGTACTTAACCAATAGTCTAATCTTTCATTATCTACTACTAAAGTTTTATCCTCAGTCATTGGGTTATAATGTCCAATTAACTCAATCCAACCACCATCTCTACGTTTACGGCTATCTGTTACCGCGATACGATAAAATGGTTGTTTTTTTCTTCCCATACGAGTAAGTCTAATTACTGTCATGTTTAATTCCTATTAAATAAAATAAATTGGGGTATGTTTGCAGAATAAAAATAAGATTATGTTTATTGTGCCTCTTACCGCCTAATGGCGTTTATCGCAAAATAGCGATTACAGCTCTTAATCACAGAGGGATTATTTCAAGAGCCAAACGATGGCGGAATTATACCAAAGTTATTTATAAATGTAAAGTAAGCTCTTAAAATTTATCCAAAGCTTTATTCAGCAATAATTCTCTTTAAAACCTTATCCGCTAAGTACAAATTGTAATAAGCATCATTATTTTTATTTATTGCTTGTGTTAAATTTGACTGAGATACTAATAATGTTAAAGTATCAACATCCCCATAACTATATCTATCTGCAGTAATACGGTAATTTTCTTGTGCACTTTCTTTAGCACGCAAAGCAACACGTTTAGCACTTTTTGCAACTTTTAAATTCTCATAAGCTTGAATAAGTTGTTTTTTCAAATCAAGTTTTAGCTGGTGAAGTTCAAATACTTGCTGATTACTTTTTTCTAAAATTGCTTTTTTCATAGCTAAGTTTTTAAAACCTGAGAAGATACTCCATGTTACATTAACACCATATGTTGTTTGATCTTTTGATTGAAACACAGTTGTTCCTGAAGACCTTTGTTTATCATTAATCTGGTGAGAAGCTTCAAGATTTACTTTTGGTAAGTAATTACCGCTTAAAGCATCTCTTTGGCTTAGTAAAGATTTATTTTTTGCTAATATAGCTTTAATTTCACTTCGGTTTTTGAACATTGTATCCTCTAAATAGCTTAGTTCTTGTGGTTCTTTGACTAAGTTCTCATCTAGATCTACAATGGTTTCACTCTCTGATATTTTATGGACTATTATATTTTCTAAATTACTTTTCGCTATTTTCAAATCACTCTTTGCTTTAAATAATGATTGCTGGGCATTTAATCTTTCAACATCTATAAGCAAGAGGTCATTTTTTGCAATGATGCCTTGTTCATATTTCACATTTGTATTGTCATATTGTTTTGTTAAAGATTCAAGTTGTTGAGTTTGTGATTTAATAAGCTTTTTAGCTTTGAGATAATTAGTATATGCTACTATTACCTCTAATTTAAGATCTGCCATAATCGCATTTTTTTTGTACTTTGCCACATTTAAGTCTGATTCTTTTGATTCTATGTTGTAATAATCTGACATTCCATTAAATAAATTGTATTTAAGGTGCAAACCATAGTTATAACTTGGACTAAATGAAAATGCTGTTGGATTTTCGATATCTTGCCATGAAAATTTAGCCTGAAGCGTAGGATGATACCCTCCAATAGATTCATCTTTTAGGTGTTTATTGTAAGCGATGTCACTTTTAGAGATTAAAACCGTTGGAGAATTACTAAGTGCGGAATCTATAGATTCTGACAAAGTCAATCCATTGAGTGCCATAATTGTGGTTGCTAAAACTAAAAATATTCTCATTATATCTCCCTATCTTTTTTACCTGATATACTTAACATCAAATACATTAATGCCGGTGTAACTAAAATGGTGAACAACATTGACAATGCTAAACCACCCGTAATTACAGAGCCTAAACCTCTGTAAAACTCTGAACCTGGACCAGGGATTAAAACAAGTGGTAACATTCCAAACACCGATGTCAAAGAACTCATAAATATAGGTCTTAAACGTGAACGTGTTGCTTCAATAATAGCTTCTTTAGACGTCATCGCTAGTAGGCGAATATTATTTAAAGATTGGTGTACGATCAAGATCGCATTATTTACAACAATACCAATCAATATAATAAATCCTAACATTGTTAACACATCTAATGGTTGTGGAGCGACAAACATATTTGTCAGTTGCAAACCAACAAAACCACCTGCTGTAGCCATAGGGACAGTAAACAAAATCACCAATGGATAGATAAAGTTCCCAAAAAGTGCACTCATAAGTAGATAAATAATAATCAATGCAAAAAGTAGATTCCATTTCATTGACTCAATTGTTTGAGCCAATTTATCTGCTTTTCCCGCTAACTTAACAGATGTAGCATCTTGAAGCATTGTTGGTGGTACTGTCTTTTTAATAATAGCACCCAATTTTTCAATACTCTCCTCAAGTGTCATAGTCGCTGGAGGAGTCACTTGAAGTGTAATTGTTCTTTTACCACCTACATGACGTATTTTTGTAATACTTGTAGTGTGTTGTAGATCTGAGAGTTCAGATATAGGGACCAAACCAGCTTTGGGTGTACTTACTTGTGTTAAGTACAATGCTTCTGGAGAGTCAATTAAACTCTCTGAAGATTTTAAAATCATATCTATGGACTTCTCTCCAGCTTGTGTGTATTCACTTATTTTACGACCATCAAGCAGTACATCTGCCGCAAATCCAAAACTTGAACTATTCATACCAACATTTGCCAAGGCACTTCGGTCTGGAATCAATAAAGCTTCTGGAAATAAAAGTTCAATCGATGGAACAGGACGAACCTGTGAACCTTGTATAGAACCAGATATCGCACCAAAAAGCATACCACCAATTTGAGTAAGCTTTGACATATCTTGACCACTTATATCAATATCTATATTTCTACCCTCACCTATCCCTTGTTCAAACACACCACGTTGTAAAGAGATACCAAATATACCAGGAAAACTATTGACTATTGGCATCATAAAAGGAATGTATTCAGCTGCACGACTTTCTTTCTCAGATATCATACCCTGAATAATCAAATCACCAAATGAAACATAAAAACTATTCTTAATAGGAGCAATACCATTAACCTCTTCTTCATAGTGGGGCTTCATATGTTCATGAATTTTCTTACCTATTTCTTTCGTTTCATTTTCAGAAAGCCCTGGAGGTGGAATCAATATATTCATAATCAGATTTTGATTTCCTTGAGGTAAATACTCCATTTTTGGAAACAACATAATGATAGTTGCAACAGAAATACTACCCATTACTAAAATGGTAAAAAATTGGTTTATTCTTCTTTTTAAACTCCATATTACACCACCCATAAATAAAGAAGCGATTTTTTTAGCAAACTTAATTAAAAATGAGTCGGGTTTTTCAACTACTTCATGCTCTTTTTCATGGTCTTTTGAACTGTACTTTATAAGCTGTGTCCAAAACATTGGAATAACCGATATGGAAACGAATAAAGAAAATGTAATAGCTGCAGTAACGGCGATAGCAATATCTTTAAATAACTGTCCCGCTTCTGATTCTAAAAATATAACAGGTAAGAAAACTGCTATTGTAGTTAGTGCTGAGGCTACTAAAGCACCCCATACCTCAACGGTTCCATCGTGTGCTGCATCAAATGGTTTTTTTCCCATTTTAAGGTGTCTATCAATATTTTCTAAAACAACAATGGCACTATCAAGTAGCATACCAACTGCAAACGAAATCCCCGCTAATGAAATTGTATTTAAACTTCTATCCATTGCATTTAATACTATGAATGTTGAAACTATACTAATAGGAATCGCTGCTGATACAACGGCTGTTGGTAAGAATGAACGTAAAAATAATAATAAAATGACAATCGCTAATACCGCACCCATCATTATATTATTTTGTACTAAACTTATTGCACCTTGAATATATCCTCTTTGATCATAATACCACTCAAGTGTAATGTTATGCGCTGGAAGAACATCCTGATTTAGATGTTTTACAACCTCTTCAACTCGATTTGTTGTATCCACGACATTTGCTGAAGGATCCATTCTGATCCCATAGATCAATGCTTTGTTTAATTTTTCTCCGCTAGATTGTAAAATATTTGCCACTACTTTTTCGTGACCTTTTTGTATCTCTGCAATCTCACCTAAACGGATACTTCTTTCTCCATCATTAAATAACACCATTTGCTCAAGTTGTTCAATAGAAGTAAATCTCGCCGACGTTCGTACACGGTATGTACGTCTATCTATATCCACAGTTCCTGCTGCGGTATCAACATTTTCTGCTTGAATAGCACGAGCCACTTCATCAATGGTTAAGCCGTATGAAGCTAATCTCTGCGGATATAATTTAATATGCAATTGTTCTTTGGTGCCACCGGGTATAAAAATACTAGCAACCCCTTTAACTCGTTCTATTTGTTCTTTTACTTCGTTATCTAGCAAAGTTAAATAAGTATCTATATCTCTGTTATTGCCCTCGTTAGCAATAAAACCCATCCAAATTGTGGGAGAAGCATTTGATCCAGCTGATTGAATAATTGGCTTTAACACATTTTCAGGGTAACTCTCTACTTGATTAAGTTTATTTGACACTTCAAGTAAAGCTTTATTCATATCTGTTGCAACTTCAAAAGTCAGTGTGATCTCAGACATATTATCAGATGCTGTTGCTTCATAATTTACAAGACCCGGAGTTGACTTGAGCTGTTCTTCTTGTTTTTCTACAATATCGCGTTCAACTTCACTTGGCGTTGCACCAGGCCAAAGTGTAACAACTCCTATCTCTGGTTCTACCACATTGGGTGTCAGTTTGTACGGTAATTGTGTTAGAGCCACCATACCAAACATAATTATCAATACTATCCCAACAAAAACACTTACCGGTTTTTTTATAGATATATCAATAAAATTCATTATTGTGCCTTCTCAGCTACTGGCATATTTGGAAATATTCTTTCATTTCCTTTTGTTATAACCTTCATGCCTGCTTTTAATCCCTGAGCTGAGATGGCCGCTTTATTTTGCGTATAGTTAATAACCTTCACAGGTAACATCATCGCTTTAGCATCTACGATACTAAATACTACAAACTTTCCAAAACGCTTAATTACAGCATCTCTGTTAACTAAGAGTACTTTTTCTTGTTTTAAAGTAGGTACTTTTACATCAATTCTCATACCCTCAATTAGGTTTTTTTGTGTACTAAATGATAACTTAAGTGGAAATGTTCTACTTGCTTTGTCAGCTAAAGGAATAATTGTTTTAATACTCACTTGTAGATCTTCACCCTCTATATTGGCCATTAAAGTTTGCTCTTTATGTAATTTATCTAAAAGTTTACTTGGTATGTTTACTCTTGCTTCAATGGTTTTTAGATCCACTATGTTAAAAACACTGCTTCCTACTGACACCCATTCTCCTAGATCCACATCTCTTTTCACAACAACAGAATCATAAGGTGCTTTAATGATTTTTTTATCTAAATCGATGTTCATGGATAACAATTCCGCTTTATGCGACTCTATTTCTGCATTTAAAGCTTCAAGGGAATAGTATGTATTATCATAACTACTTTGTGAAATACTTTTTTTATCCAAAAGTGCTTTAGCTCTTTGTAGATCTTTTTGTTGTTTTTTTTGTTTGGCTAAAAAAGAGTTAATAACCGCTTTTTTTGCTTTTATATTTGCTTGGAGAACTGAACTCTCAAGTTCTAGTAAAACTTGTGATTTTTTTACTTTTTGACCCTCTTCAACAAATAATTTTTTAACTATTCCTGAACTCTGTGATGCTAGATCTGAGTTTCTATCATAATAGAGTGTTCCCACATAGTTTTGTAAAGAGTTTGCATAACCCTCTTGAACCAATGACGTGCTTACTAAAGATGCACGAGGTGCTTTTGATCCTGCTGCATATAAGAACGTTACATTAAAAAATATAATGAACATTGAGATTAATAATTTCATATTTTACTTCCTTAGATTTTATCTTGCTGGAAAGATAACATAGGATCTCTTAAATATAGCTTTCTAGCAAGATAATTTTTTTATAAGCTCAAAGCGATTATAATTCCTTTTATGAATACCAATCAATTAAAACTAAAGCTTGAGAAAAAAGACAAAAGTATTTGTGCAGATAGTAAAATAGGTTATGTTACCTTACCTTTATTCCTTATATATCAAAAACTTTTTAATGCTATAGAGCACTTACTCCATACAGGTTATAACTTAACAAGTAGTGAACTTGATGTGCTGGCCTCTTTACATGATTCCAAAGAAGATGAATACACCTTAACACCAACAAAACTCTATGAAAGACTTTTCTTTTCCTCTGGTGGTATGACAAAAGTACTCAAAAAACTTGAGCAAAAAGAGTTTATTAACAGAATTGACAATGTTGAAGATAAAAGAAGTAAACTGGTTCAACTTACACTCAGTGGAAAAAAGATTATAGAAGAGTCAATTTCTGATATTATTGAATTAGAAGAGAAGATGTTTGCTCATATAAATGAAGAGGATAGAGAATCTTTATCGGGTTTGTTGTTTAAATCTTTAGAGGGGATGGAAGATTAACTAAACTTCCAATTCACCTGCTAAGCGTTTGTACACTTTACTGCTTTGTAAAAGTTCGCGGTGTGTTCCTGAAGCTACAATCATACCTTTTTGCATCACCAAAATTTTATCAGCATGTTCTATCGTACTCAATCTGTGTGCTATGGTTATAGTAATTTTGTCTTTTGTATAAGCATCTAGTGCATCTTGAATTCTTTTTTCACTTTCATTATCTAGTGCCGATGTTGCTTCATCAAATAATAGAAGCGAGGAGTGTTTGTAGATTGCACGGGCAATTGCAATACGTTGACGTTGTCCACCTGAAAGGTTTGCACCAAACTCTTCCATTTGAGTTTGTATCCCATTATCAAGTTCACTTACAAACTTTGTAGCATCTGCTAGATCCAATGCTTTATGTACCTTATCTTCATCAATAGCATCTGAACCATAGGCAACATTTGCTGCTAAGCTATCTTGAAATATATAAATACGTTGAGAAACTAAAGATATATGGTGCTTTAAAGAATTGTTTTCGTAGGTTTTAATATCATTACCATTTATCCTAACTTCACCAGAATCAGGATCATAAAATCGAAGTAACATGTTAATAAAAGTTGACTTTCCTCCGCCACTGTCACCTACTAAAGCAATATTTTCACCAGAGTAAATCTTAATATTTACATTGTCTAAGGCATAAGCATCTTCGTAACAAAGCGTTACTTTGTTGTATTCAATGCTCTTTATATCCTCTTTTAAAAGTTCTTTTCCCTCTTGTATCCTACTTTGAGTATCGATCACTTCAAAAATACGCTCACTTGCAGCAATAGCATCTTGAATTTTTGCATAAATGGAACCTACTTTTTTTTACAGGGTCAAACATTAAACCAACCGCTGTTAAAAATGCTGTAAACTCACCCACGCTCATATTGCCATCATAAACTTCTCTACCACCTATAAAAATCACAGCTGCTAGACCCGTTGCTCCTATTATTTCCATAACAGGAGACACCAGATCTCCTACATAAACCGCTTTCATATTGATTTTAAAAAATTTCCAGTTCTCTACACTAAAACGATCTACTTCATACTTTTCCGTAGCATTTGCTTTAATTATTTCTGAGTTGTTAAATACCTCTGTTAAACGGGTAACCACATCTGCATTTTTTGCTTGTGACCGATGTGAATATTTTTTTAGTTTTTTAGCAATTGCAATTAAGGGGTAAATAACCAGCGGTACAACAATTAGAGAATAAAGTGCTAACATTGGGTTTAAATAAATAACATATGTCACCAATGCGATGACTGTTAAACTCTCGCGAAATAGATCCGGTAACATGTTGGCAACAAAATATTGAATACGATTTATATCGTTCGTTACCCTTGATATAAGTTCACCACTTCGGTTTAAGTATAAATAAGTCATATCTAAAGAGATGATTTTTGCCAGTAACATCTCACGAAATCGTGTCACTATATGTTGACCGATATATTGCATAAATACAGATTGAATATAGCGACCAATTGCTTTGACAAAATAAATCATAATTAGCCCAAAAGGGATGAGATAAAGCATCTCCTCTTTTTTTTCAATAAACATTTCATCCATTAATGGTTTCATAATATGCGCTGTTGCCGTTGTAGCACTTACCGTTAATAAAATTCCAATAATGACTAAAAAGTAATAAAGCTTATACTCTTTAATATAAGGCCAGTATCTCTTAAATATTTTTTTCATTTGCGTATTTTACACTATATATCAAAGTTAAAAGTTAACTTGCTATAATTCCTAAAAAATATATGGAGTTTTTTTGAAAATAGCTATAGTAAGACTTAGTGCAATGGGTGATATTATTCACAGTGCCATTGTTTTGCAGTTTATAAAAGAAAAGTATCCAACAGCTAATATAGATTGGATTGTTGAAAAATCTATGGCAGCTGTTCTTGAAGATAATCCTGATATTCATAGAATAATAAGAATAGAATTAAAAAAATTTAAAAAGACTAAAAAAATTACCGATTTATTTTCCCAAATCAAAATAATCCATTCATTACCGCAATATGATTATATCATTGATATGCAAGGTTTACTAAAATCTGCATTGGTTACAAAATTTATGACGGGTATAGTCTGCGGTTTTGATAAAAAAAGTATTCGTGAAGGATTGGCTTCATATTTTTATGACAAAAAAATATATATGCCATATGATGCTAACACTATAGATAGAAATGTACAAGTTGTCAGCAAATCTCTTGATTTAAATAGTTCATCTGAAGATATTCACCATAAAAAATCTTTTTTATTTTACAAAAATGAAAATAAAATAATATACGACTACTTAAGTAAAGACAAAAAGAATATTGTGTTTGTTATTGGTTCAACGTGGCGTTCTAGGAATTATCCTAAAGAAAAATTTGTTGAAATTTCGAACCAGCTAAAACAAAATATACTAGTTATATGGGGTAGTGAGGAAGAAAAAGCAGATGGAGAATATATAGAGAAAAATTCAAAGTATGCTACACTTGTTCCAAGAACAGATCTCAATACTTTGAAGGCTCTAATTGGACAATGTAATTTATTAATTGGAAATGATACCGGCCCTACACATATGGCGTGGGCTATGAATATCCCTTCAATAACAATCTTTGGTCCAACACCCACAAGCAGAGTCTATACAACTTCTATTAATAAAGTAATTGAATCTCCATCAAATGTTAATCCCTACAAACTAAATAAACAAGACTTTTCAATTAAAGAAATTAAATCTGAAGATATAGTCACTCTGTCAAAGGAACTTCTAAATGAATAATTTCATATTTCAAAATAGATATCAGCAAACATTAATAGCTATTTTATTTAGTTTTATTATACTTACTGCTATTCGATTATTTTTATACTTTAAGTATCCTGTATATTTTTCCAACCTCAACGCAAATGAATTAATACTGTCATTGTTTATGGGATTAAGAATAGACTATGCTGTATTAAGTGTTTTTACATCTTTATACTGGTTTTTTTTGTTACTTCCTTTTAAACTGGTTCATAATATAACTTATAGAAAAACGGTAGGAACTATTTGGGGAATTACCTTCGCAACAATCGCATTTTACAATATCGCAGATGTCATGTATTTTGGATATGTAGATCGACATATAACAAATGAAATATATCAAATTCATAATGATATATATACCTCACTTGATATGGTTCTTAATCTATACAGTTTTGAAATATTTATAACATTCTTTTTTTCTTTTGCTATTGTCTATTTTTTCTATAAACTGTTTTCATTTGAAATAAATAACATTACATTAAATAAAAAAGAATGGCTTATCCTTCCTCTTATTTTAATTCTTATTATTCTTGGTATTAGAGGGAAAATTTCAGGAAAACCCTTTACCACTTCTGATGCGTTTAGTGTCAAAAAATTATCTTCTGGAAATTTAGCTCTTAGCGGAACTTATATACTTTATAGATCAAAAAAGAATATAAATGTAAATAGAGATACAATACCCGTAAAGGAAGCTATCTTAAATGTTAAAAAGGTTCTTCAATCTAATAAATTTGAATATACAAACCCTATAGAATATCCACTCTTAAGAAAATTGAAAAATCCAGATAAGAAAAATTACAATGTCGTCATAGTTCTCATAGAAAGTTTAAGTGCAAAATACTTAGATGTATTATCTAAAAATAACTACGGAGTTACACCTACCCTTGATAAACTTGCTTCACAAGGTCAATTATACACTAACTTTTATGCAAGTGGTCAACGTAGTCAAGATGCAATAACAACTATTTATAGCGGTTTAACTCAGCCTGTTGGTTTTAACAGTATTGGTTCAGGCTTAGAACTATATGGTTTATCATATCTTGGTGATATAGCAGCTAAAGAAGGCTACAGTACTTTAGCTATGCAAAGCTCTAAACGTTCGTCATTTAGAGTAGATGCAGTTAGCGAGATAGCTGGATTTGAAGAATATTATGGAGCAGAAGATATCCCTCATGTAGGTGAAGAAAAAGGTTCTCCTCAATTCGGTACTTGGGATGGTAATTCATTCAAATTTCTACATAAAAAACTAAATACATTAAAAGAACCTTTTTTAAGTTTCTTTTTTACATCTTCAACACATGCACCCTTCTTTTTACCTCATAAAAAATATGAAAAATATTCACATTCCAATAAAAGTGAAAATGGCTATTTAAACACCTTATACTATGTCGATCAACAGATAAATGAGTTTATCTCTAAGGCAAAAAGAGAAACTTGGTTTAAAAACACGATCTTTATATTTAGTGCAGACCATGAGGTATGGAGCTCTAGTTTTTCACAAACAAAAAAAATTAAAAAAGACAATGTGTTAAAAGGTTATCACATACCTTTAATTATCTATTCTCCTGGAATATTAAAGCCATTAAACTCTAATATCATTGCTTCTCAAAACGATATTATAGTATCTTTAATTGATTTACTAGGATTTAAAACAGAATTTAGTGTTATTGCAAACTCAATATTTGATACAAGTGTGCAAACTAGATTTGCACATGTTAAAAAAGGTAATATAATAGGTTTAAATACTGTTAATGGTTCTATTTTTTACAACTTTAAAGAATTTATTCCAGAAGAAAAGAAAACATTCAATGAAGAAAAAAATATCTTATTAAGTATAGATAAAACACAAGCATATTTGCTTAAAAATGATATGTGGTCAAAATAATTTATATATATTTAACGACCATACTACAATAAAAACAAATATACTTAACAAAACTATGGTACTTCCAACATCCTTAGCACGCCCAGCCATTGGATGTTGTTCAAGTGTTACTAGGTCTACCGTTCTTTCTATTGCACTATTAATTGTTTCAGCAATTAATACCCCCATCATAACTATAAACATTAATACTTTATTTATACATTCTAAATCTATATAAATCAAAAAAGGAATTAAAATAATACCAAGCAATAACTCAATTTTAAAAGATGTTTCAGTCTTAATAATATCTATTAAACCATTTAATGCATAGGTAGTGTTATTAAAAAATGTATATTTTGGTTGATTTCTCATATAATTTCCTTAATTCTAATTATCACTTTTAAATATATCTCTTGTATATATTTTTTCTTCCACATCACTTAAAGCATCTTCTAACCTATTTGCTACTATGAGATCACTAACTTGTTTAAACTCTTCTAAATCTTTAATCACTTTAGAGTTAAAGAAACGATCATCTTCAAGTACAGGTTCATAAATAACAATTTCTATCCCCTTTGCTTTAATACGCTTCATTATCCCCTGAATAGCTGAACTTCTAAAATTATCTGAACCAGACTTCATTGTTAGTCTATAAATACCTACCGTTTTTGTTGATGTACTTGAGTTTATTAAAGAATTATTTAACATTTTGATAATAGAATCCGCTATAAAATCTTTTCTTGTAGCATTTGCATTAACAATAGCTTCTATCATATTTGATGGTACATCTTTATAGTTGGCAAGTAGTTGCTTTGTATCTTTTGGAAGACAATATCCACCGTATCCAAAACTTGGATTATTATAATGTGTTCCTATTCGAGGATCTAATCCAACACCCTCAATAATTTGTTGTGTATTTAAGCCATGAGCTTCTGAATAAGAATCAAGTTCATTAAAGTAAGCCACACGCATTGCTAAATAAGTATTTGAAAATAGTTTTACAGCTTCTGCTTCTGTTGAATCAGTATAAAGGACATCTATGTTATCTTTGATAGCACTTTCAACTAAAAGATTTGCAAAGATCTCTGCTCTTTGACTTTTTTCACCCACAATAATACGGCTTGGGTGCAAGTTATCAAAGAGTGCTTTACCCTCACGTAAAAACTCTGGTGAAAATAATATATTTGAGGTATTGAATTTTTCATTTATTTTTTTAGTATAACCCACTGGTACCGTTGATTTTATAATCATGGTCGTATTTGGATTAATGCTTAGTACATCTTGTATGACATACTCTATACTTTTAGTGTTAAAGTAGTTGGTTTGAGGATCGTAATCTGTAGGAGTTGATATTATCACATAATCAGCACCTTTATATGCTTCTTCTTTATCAAGTGTTGCACGAAAGTTTAACTCTTTGGTATTTAGATATTCACTGATCTCTTTATCTTCTATTGGGGATATTTTTTTGTTTAAAAGTTCCACTTTCTCTGGAATAATATCAAGGGCTATAACCTCATTGTTTTGCGCTAAAAGTACACCGTTTGAAAGACCCACGTACCCTGTTCCAGCTATGGCTATTTTCATTAAACTATCTCCTTAATTTTCTTTATTACATCTTGTGCACTTATGAGCTTCATACAATCATGGTGTTCTAATGGACACGTTCGCTTCATACACGGTGCGCACTCTAAATCTTTTGTTACGATGGCACCTTTTTCATTCATCCACTGATTTGTTTCAGTGTATTTTGTAGGTCCAAATACGCTCACTGTAGGGACTGCAAATGCAGCTGCTAAGTGCATGGGACCTGAGTCATTTGTTACAAACAAATCTAGCTTAGATATACCACTAATTAACTCTTCAACACTTGTTTTAGCTGCTAAATTTTGATAGTTTTTAACACCTGCATCTACAAGTAGTTTCTCTATATCACCTGCTATTTCATCTTCATTTGGGCCACCAAAGATAACTATATCATAGTCTTTTGACATCTCAATAGCTACTTTTGCAAACTCCTCTGGGTACCAACGTTTTGCACTTCCATAGGTTGCTCCTGGATTTAGTCCTAAAAGCTTTTTATCTGTTTTGTCTTTAGATTCATATCCATAAATTTTTAATTTATCTGGAGTAGTATTTATATTAAAACTTTTATTTACAAAGTCATTGTAACGTTTAACCTGATGTATCTCTTTTTTGGTATATCTTTCATATATATATCTTTTTTTTACACCTAAAAAAAATAAGAGATATTGAGTAGTAAAGTTTTTTCTAAAACTAAGCGCAATGTCAAAGGATCCTACTTTTTTAGCATCTCGATAAAGATTTAAATACCTAAAACCCTCTTTTTTGGATTCATCAACAAATATTTTTTCAACACTTGGATGGTGTAAAAACAATCTTGTTGAAACATATGAACCATATATAGTTAACTTTGCATCAGGATTCGTTTTCACAATATTCTCAATGGCTGGAGTAGTCATTACAGCATCACCTAGCCATGTTGGTATTTCTATAAAAATCTTCACTTTATCTAGCACTCACACGATTGGATTTTTGCGATGGTTTTAGTTGTACTTTTCCCATCCACAAACTGAACAAGTTTTACTTCACGTGCAATATCACTACCAACAACTTCTTTACCTTCGTAATCTCCACCTTTAACAAGTACATCTGGCTCAACCATTTTAATAAGTTCATAAGGTGTTTCATCTGAAAAAACCGTTACAAAATCAACACTCTCTAATGCTGAGAGAACAAACGCCCTATCTTCTTGGTTGTTAATAGGACGCGATTCACCTTTAAGTTTTCTCACACTTTCATCTGAATTTAGTCCAAGGATTAAAACATCACCGTATGATTTAGCAATGTCAAGGTAACTTACATGACCACGATGAAGAATATCAAAGCAACCATTGGTAAAAACTATCTTTTTGCCCAGTTTTTTAAGTCTTTGAACCTGAACGTTTATCTCATCAAAACTTTTAAGATGTGATTCTATAGATGTTTTATTAATACTTGATCTATAATGTTCTATCTCATCTATTGTAGCTGTAGCACTTCCAAGTTTTCCAACAACAACACCCGCTGCAAGATTTGCAAATTCTAAAGATGAAACTATATCTTTACCAATTGCAAGTGAGTATCCAAGAGAAGCTATAACAGTATCACCTGCACCCGTTACATCATAAACTTCACGCGCAACTGTTGGACGCATAAGAAGCTTATTATCATAGATTGCTATTCCATCTTCACTAAGTGTTATCAGTGAAATATCTAGATCTGCTACATCTTTTAGTTTTTTGAGAGCATCCACTAAAGTATTATCATCCACTATCTTTATTCCACTCGCTTCTTCAGCCTCTTTTTTATTAGGTGTTAAAAGATATGCCCCAAAATACTTAGAATAATCAACCCCTTTTGGATCTACCAATACTTTTTTATTGGATCCATTGGCTCGTGTTATTATTTCTTGTGTCAAATTCTTTGTTAAGACACCTTTACCATAGTCAGATAAAAGGATAATGTCTATATCCTTACACAAAAAATCAAAGTGTTTAAGTAACTGTTCTTGTGATTTAGGAAGTATCTCTTCTTTAGACTCTTTATCATAGCGAACGACTTGTGAATGAGAAGCAATGATACGTGATTTTTTAGATGTTTTTCTCTCATCCTCTTTGACCAAATAACTCTTTGCATCTATAGCATCTAACATCTCTTCTAACTCATGTGCTACATCGTCATTCCCAACAACAGAGATCACACTAACATCACAACCAAGCGCGTTTAGATTATTTACAACATTTCCAGCACCGCCAAGAACAGTTGTTTCTTTGTCTATATCTACAACTTGAACAGGTGCTTCAGGTGAGATGCGATTAGCTGAACCCCAAAGGTAGTGATCTATCATCAAATCACCTATTACTAAAACTTTTGGTGCTTTTTGCATTAATTATTTACCTCTGTCTCAAAAAGTTTTTTAATCTCAGGAATATATGCTTTAATACCATCTTCCATTTCACACTTTGGCGCATAACCTAAGTTCTCTTTCGTACTTTCTATATTAGCCTGTGTAAAAAACTGATATTGGCCTACAAAAGGGTTTGGAATATACTCTTTTGCATTATCAATATTAAGCTCACTTTGTAAAATATTTACAATATCCTCAAAACTTCTAGCCTTGCCCGTTCCTACATTATATACGCCACTTTTTTTAGGTGAACATGCTAAAATATTTGCTTGAATAATATCATCTATGTAGATAAAATCACGAAGTATTTTATCGCTACCTTCAAATAACTTAGGAGTCTTTCCTGCAAGGATTTGATGCCCAAACTGAACCACCATAGATGCAGTCTTATTTTTAAAATATTCTCTTGGACCATATACGTTAAAGTATTTTAAGCCTACTATGGAAATATCTACACCTTGTTCAATATATTTATAAGAGATATTATCCATCATCACTTTTGAAAAACCATAGACATTATTTGGTTGCTCATATCCCACTTCAAACCTGTCACTATCTCCATAAGTTGCTGCACTCGATGCGTAGACCATACTTGCATTATGTTTAATAGCAATCTTGAGTAGATCCTCATACGCATTTACATTGGTTTGGATCATTAGATCTTGTTCAGATGCTGTAGTGTCAGAAATCGCAGCTTGATGAAAAATATAGTCAAATTTGTAATCCCCTTCTATAGATCTAAGTAATACTTTATCATTAATATCTCCACTTATAACTTTTCCATTAAACCCTAAAAGGTTTTTAAAATGACCAAAACTCTTTAAGTTACCATTGCTTAGTGTTTCCCCACTTCTAAAACTATCTAAAATCACTACATTACATTTTGGATAATTTTTTTGAAAATAAAATGCTAAGTTAGATCCTATAAAACCTGCACCGCCTGTTATAAGAACTGTTTTGTTATTGAAGTCTATGTTGTTGTATTTCATTTTATTTCCATACTTTTATTTTGTATAAATATTTTTTATTGAAGTCTCTCCATTTCCACCTAAGTCTATGCATAAACTTCTTTTTCTGAATAGAACTGTCTAAAAATCCATTTTGAGAACCCTGTTCAACAACAGTTGGATGAGACCAATATATTGTATTTCCTACAGATTTATCAATTGTATTATACATATGACCAGCTGTTTCAATTGTCTTATTGTCCTTAAACCATTCTAGTCTTCTTTTTGCTGCCAAATGATCTATAATATAAGAATCCGCTGCTCTATGTCTTGTATTTTCATAAAGATATTTTCCATTTTTTATTTCTTTATAATTTACATAAAAATTTCCGGCATTACCTAAAGAGATAACAAAACCCTCTTCAGCTTCAACTTCATGGAGTACTTTATCTAAAACTTCTCTAAAGTCATCACTCAAAAAAATATCATCTTCAAAAACAAGTGTTAATTTATAGTTGTTCAAAAGTATTTGATTCAATACCTCAATATGCTTCATACCAACAGATAAATTAGGCTCATCTAAATCTACATTTTCACTATAGAACTCTTTTAGTTTATCTTCACTCAAATCTTCGATATCATAGTCTAATAAATATTCAAAATCTATATTAAATTTTGCTAACTCATTATTTATATGTACTTCACGTTTTTCATATCCTTTTTTAACATGTAAAACCAGTACTTTATCTATGCGCTTCATTTATACCTCCATATATTTATTAATACCATTGTCGCACCATTTAGATTTTTCATCGATAGCTTTCTGCAAAATATCATCATTAATACATAAAAAATTTCTACTATTTTCATTGTGCCAAATATGATATGCGACACAATTGAACTTTATATTTTTTCTTTGAATACCACTATTGTATAGCCTCTCAACATATTCACTATCTTCTCTTCCCCAACCAATAAATTCTTCATTGAATCCATTTACATTAATACAATCATTTTTAAAAAACGATATATTACATGTTTTAATTCCCTCGTGACTTTTAGTATATGTTTTAAAAAAAAATTTAAAAATATTATTGTGTATAGCATTAAGTCTATTCTTCAAACCTTTCTCTAAAAAACAAAAGGTTAATTGCTTGCTTAATAAAACTTTTTTAGATTTTTTCTTTGTAATTATAACTCTACTTCCTTGAATAAAACATCCATCTTTACTATTGGAAATATGATCATTGACAAAGTTTTTATGAAGAATCATATCTCCATCTATTAATATGATATAATTATTTTTAGACCTTGCTATTGCTAAGTTTCTACTTCTTGAAGCTCTAAATCCTCTATCATCTTGCCATGAATGAATTAATGGAATAGGTGATTTCTTAGAAAGTTTTTCCACCAGATTTTTAGTCTCATCCGTGCTCCCATCATCAGCAATAATAATTTCATCTGGTAGTTTTGATTGTTCAAATACACTTAATATAGATAATTCTAACGCTTCAGGCCAATTATATGTAGTTATAATTAATGAACATTTCATTTTTTATTTTCCACATAGAGTTTAATATATTTATAAAACACACCATTAGCACCAGACACACTAATCATAAAACCTGCAAAACCATCTAAAAAACCTAACTTAAATATATATATTTTTATAAAATGGTATATTGCCTTTACAATGGCAATAAAAATAGAAGAAAACTTTTTTCCTTTTTTTTCCATTGCAAATATACTAGAATATTGTTCCATCTTATTTAATTGTTGAGATATGTTAAAAATGGCATTATGTTTAAGACTATTTTCTAAAACTAACTTCTTGCTTGTATTTGATAATTCGATAAATTCATGAACTTTATTGTTATTGAACTTATGTAGATTATTGTTATAGATTCTAACTAAATAATCTTTCCCCCAACCACTGTAATTCACTTTTTCCCCTAAAAAATAGTTATCTCTTCTTAATACATAAACGGCTTGATCATTTTTAAGCTCAATTGATTTAATCTCTTGTAATAAACTTGGTAGTATTACTTCATCACTATCTAATGAAAGTATCCAATTATTGGAGGCATATGTAGCAGCTATGTTTTTTGTAGGTCCAAAACCAAAGAAGTCACCTTTTAATAATTTTACATTAGGATATTTTGAAGCTATTATATTTGTACCGTCAGAAGAATTATTTAAATAAACTATCACTTCTTGAAACTCTGTTAAACTGTCCAGTGTTTCTTTAATAGTTATTGCAGCATCTTTAGCAATTATAACAGGTGTTATTTTATTAATCAACAACTTTTTTCCCTTTCAATCGTTTTTTTAAATTTTTTTTGTCTTTATGTTTTTGGGAAAACTTTAATGCTATATCTAAACATGTACTTTTATCTTCATGTATTATATTTGCATATTCTTGCACTATAATTCGTAGATCTTCGTCTTTTGCCCAAAGCTTTGAAAAATTTAGTAACCGTTCTTCTAAACTTAGTTCTTTGAACTGCATTCTATTAATATCAACAACCTTAAAAATATAATCTTTCTTATCTTTTTTTATTAAAATATTTCCAGGACTATAATCTAAATGAAATATACCGTTCTCATGAAGTTCATATGTAAATTTAGCAAATTTTTTAAATATTTTTTCTTTGTTATCATAATTTAAATCCAAAAGCGGTTCTCTAATTGTTAAGTCATATTTGAAATTTTCGCTTACAAAATAACTATCATAAATCAAGCCAAATTTTTTGAATTCTATATAACCGATAGGTTTAGGTACAAAATCTATTATTTTTACACTATTATCATATGACTTTCTTGCTTTTGATGATTTAAAAAATGTATAGGCTATCCTATTAATTATATTTGGAATTTTGAATGACTTTATTACAAGTTCTTTCTCTTTATAATTAACAATTTTAATTTCATTCCTAGCTTTATGTATTGAATTATTAGAGTTTGTAAAATAATGTCTAATACCTTTAAAAAAACTATTGAAATCATTTGTATATTTTTTCATATCATTATCCATTATTTAATTATTGTCATTTTCAAGATTGATCCGAATATTTAAAATATTTTTGTAAAACCATATAAGATATTAAATCTTCATACTCTTCATTTTTAAATTGTTCTATATATTTGTTAGCATGTGAAATAATTTCTTTTGCCTTGTCTGTATGTTTAGTGTAAAAAATTATTTTTTCTTCCATATCACTATAATCATCTTTTAACAACACATAGTGATAATTTGGTATTAATGTGCCTTCCATAAACCAAGTTTCATATTGTGGTTTGCTCATTAGCACTAAAGAGTTTGAACTCATCGCCCATTTTAAGTTAGAAGCTACATCATTACCTTCTATAGCTATTAGAAATTTGTACCTTAGCTGTTCATTTAAAGAAAGCTTATTCTTTTGCCAAGGAACATTCATATTTCCTTTTGTATTTGTTTGTCCTATATCACAAAACTCTTTATTATAAAACAATTCAACAAAAATATTTCTATGAGAAGTATAACATTTTCCTCTCCAAACTGCTTTATTAAGTTTATCTTCATAACTTACATCATCATTTACAAAAATAAAATGCCGAATCTTATTTAGTTTCATTAAAATTGAGTTAGTGTTGTCAACCTTAATTGGTCTACTTTTTACTATACTTGGTATGTTTGGAACATAAGTTACATCGCCAAAAATATACTCAATATAATATTTTTTACTAAAATATTTCACATATTCTAATAAATCAAAATAGTATGTTTTTTTCTTTTCATTTTTAATAAATTCAATTATTTGACAAGCATTAACAGATACCTTAAAAGAAGATTTTTGTTTATTGTAATAATTAACTCTTTTATTTATATAATCTTTATCAATTTCATTTAGAGATTCATAAATACTCAAAAAATTTTTCTTATATATAGAAAATGGTATAAGTAAATTAAAGAAACCTTTTATGTAAAAAAATAATTTTATATTTTTACTAAAGTCAATTCTCATTTTTTTTTTAATTTTATTAAACATAGCAGTTCTTTTATAAATTTATTCATAATTTCTTATATATTATATCTTTTCTATTATAATACTTTTATGAAACAACCATACATATGGGATAATTATTCCGACCAACCATACCCGTTAAAAGATAAAGTTTATAAAAAAGTAATGAGAAAGAAAGCTTTCCCTTCACTTTTAAGTACTGCCTTAAGGTCAATTGTATTATTTCCTATCGCCATTATTATGATGCCATTTATTAAAAATAAAAAAGTTGATACTGAACATTTTTTTTGCTTAGGTGTTGACTATCAACGAGATCCACAAGAAAGCATACTACTTGTACATGAACTAGGGGTTAAACATATTTTAGTACGTATCAAATTATGGGAAATTGATACTTTAGATGAATTAACTAGTTTCTTATCCCATTTTAAAAATACTAAAATCACATTAAAAGTTATGCAAGATAGAGAAAATGTCGAAGATCTTGTTCTTTTTAGATCAAATTTACAACGTATTTTTTCCTCCTTACACGACATAGTTGATATATTTGAGATTGGGACAACTATCAACCGTGCAAAATGGGGATTTTTCAGTGTAGATGAATACAATCAGTTTTTTCAAACAGCCTATATGCTTAAACAAGAGAAATACCCTAATTTAGATCTTATAGGCAGTGGTGTAATCGACTTTGAATACCATTTTACTATACATACACTTTTTAATTTTTACAACTATAAATACGATGGTGTATCTTCTTTACTTTATGTTGACCGACGCGGTGCTCCAGAAAATACACAAATGGGGTTTTCCACTTCAGATAAAATATCTCTCTTAGCAACAATGACTTGGTTAAGTTCTAAAACAAAACAAAAACTTTACTTGACGGAAGTTAATTGGCCTATTTCTAATACCTCTCCTTATGCGCCTACCAGTGAAAAAGAGTGTGTTGATCCTGATAGTTATGCAGACTATATGTTACGATATTACCTTTTATCATTTGCTTCTCAACAAGTTGATAGTTTATCTTGGCATCAATTAATTGCTCCAGGTTATGGATTAATTGATAATAGAAATGGAATAAAAAAATACCCTGCTTTTAATACCTATAAAACAATGATAAAATATTTAAATGATGCACAATTCTTAAGACTAGATATTAATAGAGGACACTATATATGCCAATGTCTAATAAACAAAAAACTGTTACAAATTCATTGGTCCTTACAAACACATAGTATAAAAAATGAAAAATATTTTGAGGTTTACTCAAGAGATGGGGAAAAAATAGAAGATGAAACCCTTCATATAGGGTCATCTCCAATTTATCTATTTGTTAATAATTAAAAAGAAAATTTTATTCCAAAATAAATAGACTCATTATAAGTATAATCTAAACTATTATTGATACCATATTTGGTATCGATATTTCTATAGCCAGTATATAAAGAAGCTTTTTGCATTAATTGAGCATATGCTTCAACACGATATTCAAAATATCTGTCTGCGTCAGAAAAACTTAATGATCTAGGTGCGTAATATGCTGTTGCGTTAAATCCAATAGGAATAACAATATTTAAAGGTAATTTATAAGATACTTCAGCTCCAATAGGAATTGCAACAAAGTTTACATTTTTAAACGAGGTATAAACACTTTTAACGCCTAGACCTACTTTAAATCCTGTATTTTTAATATCTTGTTTTACCATAAAATTTATATTAAAATAGCCACCAATATCATTATTAGAATAAGAAGCATTTTCATTACCCGCTTTTAAATAACTTACTCCAATAAAAGTAGTATCAGGTTCCACTGTTTGATTAAACTGTCCTAGATCTAATTTAACACCCGCTTCTAAATCGTATTTATTTATATTTAACTCAGTCATATGCATTGCAAATACACTGCTATAACCTAAAATAAATATAACAATTTTTTTTAACATTTCAGTCCTTTAGTAATAATACATTAAAATGCAAGCATTATTCATACCATTATTTTAGATTAAATTTTATTTTCATTCAATTTTATTTAAGATATAACCCACTATAATATTTTTGAAAATTTATCTTAAGGAAATAAAATGAAAAAAATTACTACTGCTATCGTAGCTTTAGGTGCTTGTACTGCTTTAATGGCTGGTGTTAACGCTGGTGCATGTAAAGGGTGTCATGGTCAAGACTGGAGTAAAAAAGCTCTAGGTAAGTCTAAAATTGTTGCGAACATGAGTCATGCTGACATTGCTACTGCATTAAAAGGTTACAAAGCTGGAACTTATGGTGGTCCAATGAAAGGTCTTATGAAAGGTCAAGTTGCAAAATACTCTGATGCTGATTTAGATGCTTTTTCACAAACAGTAGGTAAATAATTTACTTTATATCGCTCTGCTCTAAGAGTAGAGTGGCATAAGACCTTTATTCTGGCCGATAGTTCTTCTTTAATTCTTCTTTTTTACGTTCTAAATTAATTGCGTCATTTAAGTCATCTTCATTATCAAATTTTGCACCATTTAAAAATTTTTCTTGATCATCAAATTGTCCATTTTTAATGGCCCATAAAAATGCAAATAAAGCTACTGCCCCTAAAAATATAGATGCACCTAGCATCATGGCTATTACCCAATCATCCATTTAAAATTTCCTTTTATATATACATATAAGTATTAGTTTTTATTCCATTTATATCTAATTCTCATAGAATTACCTACAACTAACAATGAACTAACACTCATCGAAATTGCTGCGACAAGAGGAATAACATATCCTGCCATAGCTAAAGGGATAGTAATTGTATTATACAATAAAGAGATCCCTAAATTTTGTTTAATTAAACCAAATGTAGTACGTGAAATTTTAAATGCATCCATCAATGATTTTAATGAATCATTCAGTAAAACGACATCACTTACATCTACCGCAATATCACTTCCACTTCCCATAACAATTGATATATCTGCATGTGCTAATGCCAAGACATCATTTACACCATCACCAACCATAACAATAGTCTTATTTTCAGCTTTGAGAGTATCTATCATATCTGCTTTACTTTGTGGCGTTTGTGAATAGTAATATCTATCTATTCCTATTTCCTGTGCCACTCGCTTGGCTACTTTACCATTATCTCCGGTTAACATTATACTTTTAATACCTTGTTGTTCTAAGGTAGTAACCAATTTTTTGGCATCCTCTTTGATAATATCATTAAGTTCATATACTGCAACAATTACTGAATCAATAGCAAAATAAAACAAACTATTTTCACTTGTGATTTCAATGTCTATATTATTTTCACTAATTAATTGAGCATTACCACCCAGAATTATTTTGTCTTCAAATTTTGCAACTATTCCAAGAGCAGGTAATTGAGTAAATTCATCAAATATCATTTCACTGCAACCATTTAAATGATCTCGCACGCCTTTAGCAATCGGATGATTTGAATTTTTTACAAGAGAATATAATATATCTTTATCATACCCTTCATATAAGTGTTCTTTTACGACTTCAGGCTTTCCGATTGTCAAAGTACCTGTTTTATCTAAAACAATAGTATCAACCTTTGCCATTGTTTCTAATTGAGCAGCTTCTTTAAACAAAATACCTTTTTTTACACCTAAACTCAAACCGACTAAGGTTGCTACCGGTGTAGCTAATGCCAAAGCACATGGACAAGCAATAACAATTACAGATATACCCACCATAAAAGAAATTTCAAAACTATGAGGCCAGATCCACCACACTAAAAATGTAATAAAAGATAAAGCTAAAATTATACTTGAAAAATATTCACTTAATTTATTTGCTATTTGTTGAATTCTAGGTTTTTTATTGATGGCACTTTCAAGTAAAGTTACCAAATTTGATAATGTGGAGTGCTGAAAATCTTTTGTTGATTTAAAATATATATCAGCATCTAAGCTACTTGTTCCACTTACTACAGGGTCTCCAACTATTTTATATACTGGTTTACTTTCACCTGTCAAACTTGATTCATCAAAGTTTCCACTACCTTTAATTATTTCACCATCAAAAAGAACACGCTCTCCGCTACCAACAACAATAGTATCTCCAATATTTACATCATCTAATTTACATAAAACTATACTGTTATCTGTTAAAACCTTTACTTCATTAGGAATATCTTTACCAATAATATCAAGTGTATCAGCTGCATTTTTTTTACTTAGTACTTCTAAAAATTTTCCTATCAAAACAAATGTAATGATCATGCTTACGCTATCAAAGTAGGCTTCACCATCTTGCATTAGTGTAATATATATTGAATATATATATGTTAACAACGCTCCCGTAGCAACTAGTAGATCCATATTAACAACTTTAGTTTTTAAACCAAAATAAGCACCCCTAAAAAATACCCATCCGCTGTAAAATAGTACGGGAGTAGACAACACCCACTCTGCAATATTTAGAATTGTCTTTACGTTTTGTGTAATACCTGTAAAATATCCTGCATACTGGGCAACTGCTATCCACATGATATTCATTGAAGCAAATATAGCTACAGCCATTTTTAAATAATATGATTTTCTTTCTTTATTTGCATGAGATTCACCTGTTGCACTATCGTATGCAAAAGCATTGTAACCAATAGAACGAATCATTTCAATGATATTTGATAGTTTAACAATGTCATCTGCCCAAACTATTGTTGCTTTATTATTTGTGAAATTAATATCTGCTTCTATAACACCTTCCATTTTATGTAAGGCTTTCTCATTTAACCATACACATGCTGAACAATGGATCCCCTCTATAACAAGTGATACTTTTGAAAACCCATCTTTATCCTTAGTAACATATTGCTCATAAAATGAAGGTGCATCAAAACTTGAACTATTATCTAGGTTAACCATTGGAGGAGCTAATTTTGTTGAACCAGCTTTTTCATAAAAACTATCCAATCCCTCATTATTTAATAAATGATACACACCTTGACAACCATTACAACAAAACCGTAGATTATCTTCTTTTATCATCATATCATTATCAAATTCTAAATGACAATGATTACAGGCGATCTTAGTCGACACGTTCAAATTTTCCCAATGTTCTGTTTTTCTTGATTTTGTCCCATGGTTCAGTATACCCATTCATACAAATGTAAACACCGTTTATTGTTTGTGCGTTTAAAAAGCCAACAGACATTCCAAAATTTAATGTGGATTCAACCTTATCTAATTCAAATGGCTTCATGGATCCAGTTAAAACGATTTTTCTATCTTTAAAAATTTCAGATAAAAAATGTGCTGTATCTTCCATAGTATCCGTTCCATGAACAATCAAAAACTTATCATCTTTTGATTCCATTATTATTGAAGCTAACATTTTCCTATCATTGTGATCCATATCAAGTGAGTCTTTAAATATTACGCCAGCCATATCATAAGAAGCATCTACTGTTTGTAAAATATTTTCTATGGCCAAAGAATCATAAGGAACTTCAAGTTGACCATTTAAAGGATTATATCTTTTATTAAAAGTCCCTCCACTATTTAAAATCAACATTGTATATATCCTCTAATTTATTAACAATTTTAGTAGCCTTAGATTGTGTAACCTTATGATACTCATCAAATAAATATGTTTCACATAAGCCTGCATCTATTCCAGCTTCAATATCTCTTTCTTTATCACCAACTAAAATAGAATGTGTAAGATCAATATTGTATTTCTTTTGCGCTTCAAATAACATTCCAGGTTTTGGCTTCCTACAATCACAATCTTTTGAATAGTCAGGATGATGAGGACAATATAAAACATCTTTAATTATAATACCCTCAAATTTAAATTTATCTATCATCCAATTTGTTAAAATGTTGAAATCATTTTTTGAATAAAAATCTCTTGCTATCCCAGACTGATTAGTTACTACAATTATAATAAAACTTTTATTTTGATAATATCTGCATAAATCAAATATTCCATTTATAAATTCAAAGTCTTTAATCTTGTACAAATAATTTTTTTCAATATTTATAACACCATCACGATCTAAAAAAAGTGCTTTTTTCATTAACTGCTAACACCATCTCCAAATATTTCTTTTTCTATTATATCACATAGTATATGCCCTATTAAAATATGTGACTCTTGGATTCTTGGAGTAGAATCAGATGGTACGACTAATGCAATATCTGCTATTTCTGCCATTTTACCTCCATCCTTACCAACAAGTGCTACGCATAATATATTCTTTCTTTTTGCTACTTCAAAAGCTTTCAAGATATTTTTTGAATTGCCTGAGGTTGAAATACCAATAAATATGTCACCTTCTTGACCCATACCTTCTAATTGTCTTGAAAAAACTTGTTCATATCCATAATCATTGCCAATGGCAGTTAAATTTGATGTATCAGTAGTCAATGAAAGAGATGCTAAAGAGGGTCTATCAAAACCATACCGACCTACAAGTTCAGCTGCAATATGTTGAGCATCTGCGGCACTTCCTCCATTACCTGCTAATATGGTTTTTTTATCGCCTTTATATAAGGCTACACATTTTTTTGATACATCTACGATTTTATTTAATAATTCTTCGTTTTCATAAATTTTTTGTTTTGTTTCAAAAGAGAGTTGTATTTGTTGTTTAATATAATTTTTCATAATTATGCCTATTTTTTTATATATAATAATAGCATATTTGATATTAGTAAAATAGAAAAACTGTTATAATAATAGAAATAAAATTTATCTAATAAAATTAAAGATTAAAAAAAATGATTGATTGAAAGGTAGCTAGTTGTAAGAGTTAAAAAAAATAAACTGATTAACTAGGCGGCGACCTACATTCCCACACCTGAAAGATGCAGTATTATCAGCGATGAGGGGCTTAGCT
>Ga0193955_1000319_pt1 | contig 29348 bp, 21 predicted proteins | sample BB_6_MG_FD_140343 | JGI IMG/M metagenome (GOLD analysis project Ga0193955, IMG submission 140343) | Microbial mat bacterial communities from the Broadkill River, Lewes, Delaware, United States - BB_6_MG | ecosystem: Environmental > Aquatic > Freshwater > River > Microbial mats | place: USA... | reverse complement strand
GCCTGAACATAAACCCCGCTCACGCGGGGTTTTTTGTATTAAAGGCAAGCTTCAGCTAAAACATATCTCTTAGGAAACCTCTAATTGAATCAGAGATTCCTTAGATAAGTTTGCTCTCTACTGTTTCTAGATTGAAACGTTATAATAGTTACCAAATTTCATCACTCGCGACCGCCGTATCAACAGAGAGCACTCTATGACTGAAACACCTCAAACCCCATCAAATGGATCAACAACAAAAGACTCCCTACCACTTTTTGGTCGCGCAAATAAAGACGCAGAATTATCTTCTACAGGGCAAACTCAATATTCTGACACTGCAGACTCGAACCATCCCAAGAAGCCGAACAGACATGAAAAAACAAAACGTCGCATTTGGAAAGTGCTATTTTGGTTAAGCTTTGCCAGCAGCTTCATTATGATTCCTGTCGCTGCGATACTGTTTTATTTCCTCACCATTTATCCAACGCTTCCTGACCCAAAAGAGCTTAAAGAAGTCACCTATCAAGTGCCTAAAATTGTTACGCAAGACAACAAATTAATTACTGAAATTGGTACCAAGCGTCGAATTCCATTGGAATACCCAGAAATTCCTGAACGCATGACTCAAGCCATTATTTCCGCAGAAGATGAAAATTTCTTTGCTCATAGCGGAGTGGACTATAAAGGTCTTGCTCGTGCAGTCTATCAACTTGTGACAACCGGTGAAAAGAAATCAGGTGGCTCAACCATTACCATGCAAGTTGCCCGTAACTTTTTCTTAACACGAGAAAAAAGCTACCTTCGTAAACTCAATGAAATCATACTTGCCTATAAAATTGAAAACGAATTATCAAAAGAAGAAATCCTCGCACTCTATCTCAACAAGATTTTTTTAGGGTATCGCTCTTATGGTGTCGCAGCAGCTGCAAACACATACTATGGACGTCCGATTCGAGAGTTATCGCTTGATGAATATGCAATGATTGCAGGGCTACCTAAAGCCCCTTCTGCCTATAATCCGATTATCAACCCTGAACGAGCCAAATTACGCCGTGATTATGTTCTACGCCGTATGCATGAGCTGAACTACATTAATGACGAAGAACTCGCTCAAGCATTAGCCGTTGAAGTACACGCTGAAAAACATGGCCCTATTATTGAAGTTGAAGCCGACTATATTGCGGAAATGGCTCGAAGCTTTGCATTGGAAAACTTTGGCGAAGAAGCCCTTCAAAACGGTTTAACGATTGTCACTACGTTGCAAAGTGACTTGCAACAACAAGCCAACCGAGCTCTTCGCCACGGTCTTCAAGAATACGAGCGCCGTCATGGCTATCGTGGCCCGATTCAAACACTTGACGCTGACCAGTTAAACGACCAAGAAACTCTGCTTAAAACACTCAAATCAATTCGCAACTTCGGTGATTTAAAAGTTGCAGTCGTCACAGGCTTTGAGAAAAATCAAACCATAGTCTTTTCACAAGAAGGTGAAACTCAGCGCTTAGACTTCAAAACAATGGAATGGGCAGCACCTTACATTTCCGTCAACCGAAAAGGTAAATCGCCTAAAACACCTCAAGACGTTCTAAAAATCGGCGATGTCATTTATATCCAAATGCTAAACAACCAGTGGCAACTGGCACAAGATCCAAAGACAGAATCCGCTTTGGTTTCTCTAAACTCTGCGAATGGCCAAATTCAGGCATTGGTTGGTGGTTTTGATTACTTCCGTTCAAAATTTAACCGTGCAATTCAAGGTAAGCGCCAAGTGGGATCAAACATTAAACCTTTCCTCTATTCTGCTGCCTTAGAAAACGGTATGACCGCTGCTACGACAGTAAATGACGCGCCGGTGACCTTTTATGATCGTAATTTGGAAGAACACTGGCGTCCTGAAAACTATTCAGGAAAGTTCTATGGGCCAACCCGATTAAGAAAAGCCCTAGCCCTCTCTCGAAACCTAGTTTCAATCCGTTTATTACAGCAATTGGGCGTTCAAACCGGCATCGATTATTTCCAACGCTTTGGCTTTCCTACGGAAGAACTCAACCGGAGTAAAAACCTTTCGCTGTCTTTGGGAAGCGTCCAGTTTTCTCCTCTTGAAGTCGCTCGTGCTTATGCCGCTTTTTCAAATGGTGGCCATTTGATTGACCCATACTTTATTGAGGAAGTTAGAGACTTCGAAGGCACCACTATTTATCGCTCTGAACCTCGAACCGTCTGTCAAACCGGTTATTGTCCTGAAAACGATCCACAATACGCGCCTAGAATTATTGAAGCGCGTAATGCCTACATAATGAAAAGCATTATGAAAGATGTCGTAACCTACGGCTCTGGACGAAAAGCCAGAGCATTAAAACGTGAAGACATTGCCGGTAAAACCGGAACCACCAACGATCAAAAAGATGCATGGTTTTCAGGTTTCAACCCTTATATCACCACCACCGTCTGGGTTGGTTTTGATGAACCCTCTACGTTGGGACGCTACGAAGTTGGCGGTAGAGCAGCTCTCCCTATTTGGATGGAATATATGGAATTGGCATTACAGGCTTACCCCAACGAAGAACCAAGCATGCCAGAAGGCATTGTCACCGTCCCTGTGAATAAAGAAACCGGACAAGCCGTGTCTGCGGATTCAGCCGATGCCTTATATGAAATTTTCCGCGAGGAAAATGCGCCGGAAGTTCCCAAAATCTCCCAGCAGCAATTAGAAACGATTGTCGAGGATTTGTTTGATTAACAAATATAAAGCTACCGGCCGGTATACTTTAAATGGGGTAAAAAATGAATTGGCAAGATTTTGCAAGAACGTTAAGTTCCCATCTTGGAAAACCAATCGACATTCAAAGTGCGTCGGCAGTCCATGGCGGAGACATTAACCAAGCCTATCGACTGCAAACAAGCCTCGGTGATTTGTTTATCAAACTTAATCAATCGCACTTTTTGCCGATGATGCAAGCAGAGGCTGTAAGCCTTGATTGGATAGCCAACACAAACACTTTGACCTGCCCCAAGCCTCTTGCAACGGGTGAGTTTAACAACCAGTGTTGGCTCGTCATGCCATTTCATCAATTGACCTCTCATGGAGATGATGCTCAACGCGGACGTGCTTTAGCTGAAATGCACCAACAAATTCGTAAAGAGCCCTCGCCTTTTGGCTGGTTCAACGACAACTTCATTGGCAAAACTCTGCAAAAAAATACCTGGCAGAACAACTGGGTTCGCTTTTATGGTGAGCAACGGCTTCGTCCTCAGCTAGAATTAAGCCGATTAAATGCAGGTTCACAACGCCTGTTCGACCTCGGAAACGAATTGATTGAACACCTTGATTTTTGGTTTGAAGACTACCAACCTGTAGCGTCTTTATTGCACGGTGATTTATGGGCTGGCAACAGCGCTTTTCTCGTGGATGGCTCTCCCTTTATTTTTGATCCTGCAAGTTATTTCGGTGATCGCGAAACCGATCTAGCCATGACCGAACTATTCGGTGGCTATTCATCCGATTTTTATCGTGGCTATAACGAAGTATTTCCTCTCAACAAAGGCTATCAACAACGACGAGAACTCTACAACCTCTATCACATATTGAACCACTTCAACCTGTTTGGCGGCCATTACGCCTATCAAGCCACAAACACCATTGAAAATTTAATTCGCCAAGCCAACGCCTAATCAAACATCTTTTTCTTTTATTCGTTTTTACTGAGCAGAATTTAGAGTAGTAAATTTGCCCTCATTGGCAAAGACCGTATAATAACGGCTAATTTTTTAATGACCCTTTCAAGGACTCCGACCATGAAATTTATTCTTCTGGGCGCCCCAGGCGCTGGTAAAGGTACACAAGCTCAATTCTTAACCAAAGAGTTTGATATTCCGCAAATCTCAACAGGCGACATGTTACGCGCAGCAATCAAAGCCGGTACAGATTTGGGTAAACAAGCAAAAGCGTTTATCGACGAAGGAAAACTGGTCACTGATGAAATTATTATCGGCATGGTAAAAGAACGTATTGCACTGGATGATTGCAAAAACGGCTTTTTGCTTGACGGCTTCCCTCGCACGGTTCCTCAAGCAGATGCGCTAAAAGACGCAGGTGTTGCGATTGATGCGATTATTGAAATCGACGTACCGGATGAAGTCATTGTTGAGCGTATGTCAGGCCGCCGTGCGCATTTGGCGTCTGGTCGAACTTATCACATTGTTTACAACCCACCGAAAAACGAAGGGAAAGACGATGTCACTGGTGAAGACCTTGTTCAACGTGACGATGATAAGCCAGACGTCGTGCTTGATCGTTTGAAAGTGTATCATGACCAAACAGCGCCTCTGGTTAACTACTATACTGCCGCGTCAAAAGACGACGACAACCTAAAATACATTAAAGTTGATGGAACACAGTCCATTGATTCTGTAGAAAAAGAAATCATAAACGCCTTGAAATAAACGAAGGTTCTTCCTTTAGCATTTCTAACCGGCCGGTAAACTTCTTCAAAACGTTACCGGCCGGTAACCTTTCCTAGCTTCATTCAACACCAAAACAGTACATAACCCACAAACTTATCCACAACTTTTACACCCTATCTTGTTTCATCAACCAGATGCTCAATTAACGAGTCACACACCGGTAACCAATCGATTTAACTGCATTTAAGTATATTAAAAAAAACTTTTTTGCGACAATCATAATTTATTGTTCTGTTAAAACAGCTTGTTTGCCCAAATACCATCCAACCGTTTTCTGCTTTATCCACATTTTGTGTTTTTAAAGTCCTCAAGACCCAAGACTTAAATTTCCCAAGAAAATTTTATGGTGAATTTATTGAGAATCGCTTGCATTCAAAAAACATAGATGATTAAATTCCCTCATTCGTTATATTCTCCAGGGAATAACGGTAAATCAAAAAATGAATTCCGACAATCCATTGTTGTGACTCTCTGTTTAGGCGCTTTGAGTCGATTAGAATTCATTTTCAACGACTGCGTTCACCCCCTATTGCTCCGCGACGCACGTTCAAAACCTCACTGAAGTAATCCGAGTTATTTCAGTGAGGTTCCCTTCTCTCTACAAATATGAAAAAAATATGTATCCCGAACGTATCTGATTGCATCTCTGCGACACTTCGCGCATAGTTTATCTTCACAAAAATATAAGAAATCTTTTTAGAGGCAAATCGCATGATTCGGTCGTTTTTTTTGGGGCATCACACATCTTTTTTTCACACGTTATTCGTCGTTATAGTTTTATTTACAAGCGTACCATCACCGACACTCGCAAATAACGCCAAAACTTTTCCTGTTGTTGTCGCCCCTGTAATCTTTGAAAGTAAGACTCAGCCATTAGAAGTTTTGGGCACTCTCAGAGCAAAACAATCCATTGAGCTTAGGGCGAATGTTAGCGAACGCCTTGATAAGATTTTTATTCGAGATGGTCAAACTGTCACAAAAGGGCAACTGCTATTTGAACTCAGTGATCAAGAAGAATTGGCAACACTGGCTAAAGCGAAAATTGTCGCCGCTGAAGCAAAACGTCAATTCGAGCGCGCTCGCAAGTTACGTGGTCAAGGCAACATTACCGAAGCAACAATTGATGAGCTAAAGGCCATCTGGAAAACGGCAGAATCCGAAATCAATATTATTCAGACTCAAATCGATGAACGCCTTATCAAAGCCCCTTTTAATGGCACAATTGGTCTAATCGATGTCAGTGTTGGGGATTTAGTCTCCAGTGACACCACCTTAACCACGCTTGATGACAGTTCAAATCTTTTTTTAGATATGGATATCCCTAGCCAATATCGAAATGACTTGAAGATTGGACAAGCAATTAAAGTCTATGGTCCTAGCCCAGCAACGCTGGATAGTGCTTATCAAACCGAAAGCAAAGAAGTTTTTGCTGAAATCATCGCCATTAGCCCACGGCTCAACCCTCAAACTCGATTATTACAAGTCCGTGCACTGATTAAAAAGCCAAAAGACTTAAAAAGTGGCATGATTATCAAAAGCCAAATCAAGCTCACACCGAAAGCCAAACTCTGGATTCCCAACAGTGCCATTTTAATGGTCGGTGAACGTAAATATGTGTACCGTTTGAAAGACGCAAATCTTGCGGTTTCATCTCAGTCCTATGGCGTGGAAAAAGTCGAAGTTCAAATTGGCCAGCGCTTACATCAATTCACCGAAATCATGCAAGGCCTTACAGAAGGCGATATTTTGGTCAGTCAAGGGGTGATTCGTATGTCGCCAAAAAGTCAGGTCAGTATTAAAGCAATTGAGGGACAAACACCCGACGATAAATTACTGACTCAGACTGAAACACAACCTGATTCTTCTAAAACTGCGGAGTAGCCGATATGATCTTGTCTGATACCTCGGTCAAACGCCCTATTTTAGCGTTTGTGGTTTCAACCTTATTACTCGCTTTTGGTTTAATTTCTTTTGAACGCATGAGTTTGCGGGAATATCCAAATATCGACCCCCCCATTGTCACCATTGATACCAAATACCTCGGAGCCTCGGCAACAGTGGTGGAAAACCGCATTACCAAGCTGATTGAAAACCGGATTTCAGGGGTCAATGGTATTAAATACATCTCCTCAACCTCTGAGGATGGACGCTCTAAAATCACCGTAGAATTCTCATTGGAACGAGATATTGATGCAGCGGCCAATGACCTGCGCGACCGAGTTTCCAAAGTATTGGACAACTTACCTGAACAAGCAGATCCACCTGAAGTGGAAAAAGCCGATGGCGATGAAAGCGTCATCATGTGGTTTAACCTTGCCAGCGACCGCCTAGATGTCACTGAACTGACTGACTATGCTGAGCGCTATGTAGTCGATCAGTTTTCTGTGCTGGATGGCGTGGCACGAGTGCGTGTTGGTGGGGGGCAATCCTATGCACTACGCATCTGGCTCGACCCATTAAAAATGGCCAGTTACGGTATCACTACGACCAATGTCGAATCTCGCTTGCGTGAAGCCAATGTTGAATTACCGGCCGGTAATCTTCAGGGCAAAAACACCATGTTAACCGTTCAGGTACAAAAACCTTTCTCCACCGTGGAGCAAATTGAAAACCTTGTCATTGACTCACAAAACACCTCTCAAATTCGCTTAAAAGAAATCGCTCGAGTCCAATTAGGCGCAATTGAAACTCGCCGTGCATTCCGTGGAAACGGTGTGCCAATGGTCGGTGTCGGGATTATTAAACAATCCACGGCCAATACCTTAACCGTTGCCAAATTAGCCAAAGTAAAAAAAGAACAGGTTAATCGAATGTTACCGGCCGGTATGTCTTTGGAAGACAGTTATGATGCTTCGATATTCGTTGCTAGCGCGGTCAATGAAGTCTACAAAACTCTATTTATCGCTTTGGCACTGGTCGCACTGGTCATGCTCGTGTTTTTACGAAGCCTTAAGGCCGCAATCATTCCACTCGTGACACTACCCATATCCATCCTAGCCACTTTCTGGCTGCTCTATCAGTTTGGCTTCACAATCAACCTGCTGACCCTGTTAGCTCTGGTTTTAGCGATCGGTTTAGTCGTAGACGACGCAATTGTCGTGCTAGAAAATATTCAACGACACATTGAACACGGTCATCACCCTCTGAGCTCTGCTTATTTAGGTGCGCGCCAAGTCGGCTTTGCGGTTATTGCAACCACTTTAGTATTGATTTCAGTCTTTATGCCGATTGGTTTTTTAGAAGGGAATATCGGACGCTTATTTACCGAATTTGCCGTCACGCTATCCGTCGCAGTAATTCTATCAAGCTGGGTAGCGCTAACACTTTCACCTGCGCTGGCATCAAAAATTCTCTCTAGCAATCAAACGAAGCAACGCTCTTCTCACTCCAACCGTGGATTAAAACGAATCTTTGGAAAGCTTTTGAAAACCAACCTTCGTTATCCTTGGATTATTTTTAGTATTTTAGTGGCCTTAATCGCAGCTCTGGTTTGGCAAGCACCAAAAGTACCACAAGAGCTAGTACCTAAAGAAGATCGAGGCGCCTTCTTTGTATCGGTGAAAGGACCTGAAGGAGCGAGTTTCGAATATATGAATCAATATATGGAAGAAATTGAACGTCGTCTTAGTCCTTGGATTGAACAAGGATATGTCAAACGTTTACTGATTCGCACCCCTCGCTCGTTTGGCAACAGTCAAGTCTTTAACACAGGCTTTGCAATCATCGTACTTGAAGACTGGAGTAAACGCCCTAACGCCTACAAGATGATGGCCGACGTACGCGAACGGCTTAAAGACTTAACCGGTGTTAAAGCCTTTCCTATCATGCGATCAGGCATCGGTGGCAGAATCTCAAAACCGGTTCAATTTGTCGTTAGCGGCAATAGTTACGAAGAGCTTGCACAGTGGCAACAAATTATGGATAAAGCGCTGGCCGAGAACAACCCAGGCTTGCTAGGCGGTGATTGGGACTACGACCCAAGTAAACCACAACTCAAAATACATATTGATTATGATCAAGCCGATGTACTCGGTATTGACCAGAAAACGCTGAGCGAAACTCTTCAAGTATTGTTAGGTTCAAAAACCGTCACGACCTTTCCCTTTAAAGGAGAAGAAATCGATATTTTACTTGAGGCTGAACACAAAGAATTACAAGCACCTCATGACTTAAATAATATTTATTTGCAATCCGACAGTGGCGATATGATTTCACTTGGACAGATTGTTTCGTTTGAACAATTTGCGGCTCCCTCAACACTGAACCGCTACAACCGAATGCGCTCGATTACTTATTCAGCCAATCTCGATGAAGGTTTACCGCTAGCACAAGCGCTAGAGCATTTAGAAATGCTCGTAAAGCAAGAGCTTCCAAGTCACGCGATTATCAGTTACAAAGGCCAGTCTTTAGAATTTCAGGAATCAAGTAGCAACATGACGTTTACTTTTATGTTTGCATTAAGCGTGATTTTCTTGGTGTTGGCGGCACAATTTGAAAGCTTCAAGTCTCCACTAGTGATTATGCTTGGCGTACCTTTAGCGCTTGCAGGTGGTTTAATTGCAATGCTCGTGCATGAAATCAGCCTCAATATCTTTAGTCAAATTGCCTTGATACTCCTGCTCGGATTAGCGACTAAAAACGGAATTTTGATTGTCGAATTTGCCAACCAATTACGGGACAAAGGCAAAAGTCTCTATCACGCTTTGATTCAGGCAACTCAACAGCGATTACGCCCTATTTTAATGACCACTATTACCACTTGTGCAGGCGCTGTACCGTTGATCTTTTCATCAGGTGCCGGTGCGGAAACGCGTCAAATCTTAGGGTATATATTGATTTGGGGAGTCGCTTTTTCAACCTTATTAAGCCTGTTTTTAATCCCCGCACTATATGCTCTGATTGCAAAGCATACCCACACACCACAATATACGACACAGCGTTTAAACAAAATTTTAAAATCAGAGAAAAAAAGCCTCCCTTCAAACGAGTAGAAACCCTAGGAGTTGAGGTCAATGCTAGTTTTTCAGTGTGTTTTTCGCTAGACTGAAATACATCCTTGCACAAGCATCGCATCATTCACGTAAACATTACCGGCCGGTAATGTTTACGGTTCTACTAGGGAATTAAGAATGGAATTCATAAAAAAACAAAAGTTCTATGCCTTTTCTGTTTTATTCCTTTCTATTCTATTGATATGCATTCTAATTTGGCTCAACCACAGTTCCCTTAAACTTCAACAGCAAAGTGTTCAATCTTGGAAACAATACGCTGAAAATGAACTCAAAATTACAGAGTCTCTTAATACCCTGCACCAGACTCTCGGCTATGAAGGGTTTATTCATCACTACAAAAATTATCTAATCCGGCAAACGCCCGGTGATCTTGCGCAACTGCGCCTCGATATTCGAAATGTCAAGAATGCACTGAGAAATCTCGAACAATTGTTAAACCACCCTGATGAATTGGTCGCATTGGATCAGCTCAACTATATTTTTGGCCGTTATGTTGGCTATGTCGATGAAATGGAGCGCCTGATTGCAAAGAATACCCCCGTCCAAACCATTGACCGGCTGGTAAAAATAAATGAACCCACAGCAACTCTCGCACTAGAGATGCTGAACGAAAGCATAAAGCGCCGCCTTAAAGCCGCTCAAGAAAATAACCAAGCTCAACTCGATAAAAGCCTTTCCTTATCGGTACTGAATTATATTTTGATGCTACCAATTGTAGGTATGATGTTTTACATCTTATACATGTTCAAAAAATCACAATCATTAATTGAACAAGCCCACCAATCGAATACAAAATTAACTCAACTATTCAATACAACACCCGATCCAACACTTTTCATTGATGTAACAGGAAATATTGTTCGAATTAACAATAAAGCGTTGGATTACTTTGGATTCAGTAAACAACAACTGTTACAAATGAATATCAAATATCTTCTGGGGGATAATTTCATTCGCCCGATTTTGGATAATCTCTCGAACTCAATGGGTCCTAAAGATCTTCCAGATGGGCTAATCAATGAAGGCCACCCAATTAAAATAAAGCTTGCCAATGAGCAAACATCTTCCGTTCAGGTTCAACTAAGCTGCTGGCAAGATCATGAGGATATTTTAATTATTGCTTCAATACGTGATGTTTCAAAAGAACTTGAAGACCGGGAAAAACTGAGAGAAAGTAGCCGCGAACTCGCCGCTAGTATGCAAAAACTTCAGCACATTACCCATCACCTTGCAGAGTCAGAAAAAATGGCCGCCTTAGGAACACTTGTAGCAGGCGTTTCTCATGAAATAAATACCCCCTTAGGCGTTAGCTTGACAGCGATTACCCACATGTCAGATCAACTACAGAATACTAAATCTGATTTTGTTAACGATAATCTAACGTTTGAGCAACTGGAAGAACACCTAAATGGCCAGCTCGAAACCGCTCAATTAATCACTCGCAACCTCGAACAAGCTGCTAATTTGATTAATAACTTCAAGCAAGTCGCCATTGATCAGACTCAAACTGAATTTCGTGAATTTCAACTATGTGCATATATCGATGACACTTTAACGAGCTTAAAACCTAGTTTCAAACACAAATCAATTCAAGTACGATTTGACTGTGACTCAGACACTGCCATGCTAAGTTACCCTGGCGCACTCTCTCAAATCATCAACAACTTAGTAATGAATGCAGTAAACCACGCATTTAAGAGCCACAGCACAAATGTTATCACCTTACAAACTCTCGTCGACCTTCCTCAAAACCAAGTTATTCTCCGTATCAGCGACAACGGTTGTGGCATGTCGGCAGAGGTTCAAAAGCATATTTTTGAACCTTTCTACACCACTGCTCGATCAAATGGAGGTAGTGGCTTAGGATTAAATATTGTGTACAATCTAGTAACACAGCTTCTACAAGGAGATATTCGTGTTGAAAGTGAACCGGATCACGGGACGGATGTATTTATAATACTGCCTCAAAAAATAGAAAAAAGACAAAACACCGATTCACAAGATGCATTATTATCAGATCTTAAGCAACCTAAAATAGATCCTAATAAAGTTGCGAGAAAGCCACTTGAATCAGGCGGGAGACAATAATGAGCAGCAATACAGCAAGAGCATTAAAGCTTCGCCATAGAGAGCCAATCGCTGAAAAATTCGAGCGCCTGAACTCTTCATGGAAAGTATTAGTTGTGGATGATGAGAGCGAAGTCCACACAATTAGTCGATTGATTCTGAAAGATTTAAAGTTTGAAGGCCACTCTGTTGAGTTGCTCAATGCTTACAGCGGTGATCAAGCAAAAGAAATGCTCACCAAACACAATAATATCGCTTTAGTCTTACTTGATGTTGTCATGGAAACCGAGTCTGCTGGACTAGACTTAGTCGAGTTTATTCGTCACGATCTAGATAACAGTAGCATCCGCATCATTCTCCGCACGGGCCACCCTGGTCAAGCACCAGAATCACAAGTTATCTTTAACTATGACATCAATGACTATAAATCGAAGAATGAACTCACCGCTCGCAAGCTTGTCACCTCAGTTATCTCAGCACTCAGAGCTTATCGTAGCTTGAAAAACCTTGAATTAAGCCGACAAGGGCTAGAAATGATTCTTGATAGTACAGATTCATTATTTGAATTTGCTTCAATTGAAAAATTTGCCACCGGCGTGCTCTACCAACTGGCTAGCTTTCTTTCTACCGAGCCGTCAGGGTTAATGTGCCTACAACCCCTCAATAATAATTTTCAATCGAAACTGGAAGTCGACCATTCTGTAAAGGTTGATGGCGAAATCCAAGTGATTGGCTCAATGGGTGCACTTCGCTTGGAAGTCGATATTGCTGGCAGCCAACACCCTGAACTTATTAAAAACTCGATTACTCTGGCAAAAGCTGCATTCATAGAACAAGAAACCATTTTTGAACACGGCCTAACCGCTTTATACGTCGGCTCAAAAACAAGCCAGCCTGCGGTTGCAATTTTGTATGGGGTACCTGAACTCTCTGAACAAGATAAATTCTTACTGGATCTCTATATTTCAAAAATCTCTTTAGCCTTGGCAAATATTATCCATTACAACAGTTATATCGAAGCGAACGACGCTGCTCGAACCGATGTTCTAACAGGTTTGCCTAACCGCAGAGATTATGTAGAAAGTGGTAAAAAATTTTTTGACGATCATCAAAAAGCCAAGCAACCAATGACTCTTGCAGTTCTAGATTTAGACGGTTTTAAACCTGTTAATGATAAATACGGCCATGACATAGGTGATTCTTTACTAAAAGCCTTTGCAAAATTCGTTGAACACTCTCTAAAATCAAGCGATTATTTTGCACGCATTGGTGGAGATGAATTTGCCGTAATTTTGCAAAATACTGATTGTGAGAGCGCTAAAAATATATTGCAACGATTATTGGAAGACTTGTTAAGCCACTCTTTCAATCTTGAAAAAATCGAGGTACCAATAAAAGTAGGAATGTCCATTGGCGCAGATTGTAGTTTTGAAGGAGGTTTTGATGAAATGTTTAAAAGAGCAGATTCAAGACTTTATGCTTCCAAGCAACAAGGTCGTAACTGCGTTACGATGAACTAATACCACTAGCTAATTCTGCATCCTTCGCCAAATATCGTTATGAATCAATCAGGACCAGATTATCTCGATGGATAAGGGATTCATCTTCGGTATAACCAAGGATGGACTCAATTTGGTGAGATGCTTGACCCAAAATTTTTGCTGATTCATTGGCTGGGTAATTAATTAAACCACGAGCCACTTCTTGTCCAGATTCATCCACACACACGACCATTTCACCTCTCTGGAAATCACCCTGCTGTGCTCTGACACCGATGGGAAGTAAACTCTTGCCAGAATCTCGCAGAACCTTTACAGCACCCTTATCTAATATCAATCGACCTTTGGCTTGCAAATGCCCAGCTAACCATTGTTGGCGTGCAGATAAAGGCTCTAAATCAGGAATTAGCAGCGTACCTTTATTTTCACCAGCCAGTAAACGCGTCAAAATATTGGGTTCGCGCCCAGCAGCAATAATGGTTGCTGTCCCTGAGCGAGCAGCACGCTTGGCAGCCATGACTTTGGTATACATACCACCTTTGCCTAATGCTCCGCCCTCCGGGGAAGCCATCGCTTCAATATCTTTGCGGCTGACCTGCGCTTCTTCAATCAATTTTGCGTCAGGGTTGGTACGGGGATTGTCATCATACAAACCTTGCTGATCGGTCATAATGACCAACACATCGGCTCCCATCAAATTTGCTGTTAGAGCACCTAAAGTATCATTATCCCCAAAGCGAATTTCATCGGTCACTACCGCGTCATTTTCATTAATAATGGGAACAACACCATATTCCAATAAGGTTTCAACCGTGTTTTTAACATTCAGATAACGCTTGCGGTTCGATAAATCATCGTGCGTCATTAGAATTTGTGCAGTGTGAATGTCAAACCTCATGAACTTTGACTCATATGCCTGAATCAACCCCATTTGGCCAACAGAAGCCGCCGCTTGCAACTCATTCAACTGTTTCGGTCGTGTCTGCCATCCCAAACGTTTCATACCTTCTGCAACAGATCCAGAAGAAACAATCACCACTTCAATGCCTTGACGCTTAAGCTCAACCATCTGCTCAACCCACTGGCCAAGCGCTTGTTTATTTAAGCCCTTACCATCATCGGTCAGTAAAGCACTGCCAATTTTAATCACCCAACGTTTGGTATTTTTTAATTCAGACCGCTGCATACTAATGTTTCATCCAAACCTAATATCTAAATTTAAATTCGACTCTAGAAATCAAAATCTTCTTCAACTTGTCGATAGCCTTTTTCTTCAGCTTGTTGCTGCGCTTGAGCCGCTTGTAAATCTTCCTGTTCAAAGGCATCACGACGATTTTCAACCAAGGCTTGTGCAATGTCATTGACAAGCTGCTGCGTGCCCTCACGCGTGATTGCTGAGATGCGATACGTAGGACCTTGCCATTCAATCTCTTCCACAATGCGCTGACAAACCTCTTCCGCCTCTTCCGGCAACATTAAATCGGTTTTGTTTAGCACCAACCAACGAGGTTTATCGACCAATTCATCGCTGTATTTTTCAAGCTCTTGTTGAATCACTCGAATATTTTCTACAGGATCTGAGTCATCAACCGGTGCAATATCCACAACGTGCAACAATAAGCCGGTACGCGCCAAGTGCTTCAGGAATTGGATACCTAGCCCAGCACCTTCTGCAGCACCTTCAATCAGACCTGGAATATCGGCCATAACAAAACTGGTTTCCGGAGAGACTGCTACCACGCCCAAATTAGGGTAAAGCGTGGTAAAAGGATAATTGGCTACTTTTGGGCGTGCTGCCGAAACCGAAGAAATCAGACTGGATTTACCCGCATTCGGCAAGCCAAGTAACCCGACATCTGCCAAAACTTTCATCTCTAAAGCAAGCTGACGCTCTTCACCCGGTTCACCCGGTGTGCATTGACGAGGTGTCCGGTTACGAGAACTTTTAAAGTGTACATTTCCTAGGCCGTGACGACCGCCTTCTGCGACAAGGAGCTTTTGACCATGTTCGGTTAAATCCCCCATGACCTCGTCAGCGTCTACGTCAACAACGGTTGTCCCAACTGGAACCAAAACAACCAAGTCATCACCGGCTGAACCTGTTTTTTGCTGCCCCATTCCTGACTGTCCGTTTTGTGCACGGTAATCACGGTTATAACGGAAATCAACTAATGTATTCAGGTTACGATCGGCTTGCAAATAAACACTACCGCCATCACCGCCATCACCACCATTTGGCCCACCAAACGGAATATATTTTTCACGGCGAAAACTGACCACACCATTACCACCTCGGCCGGCAAAGACTCGAATACTGGCTTCATCAACAAATTGCATAGTTTTTTCCTTAGGCTTTAAAAGTGATGGGGGATAAAAAGTGACATTATTTTACCAGAGGCATGCCACGAGAAATGTTAGAAAATTGTGTTTCAAAAGGCGTAAAACTTCGCTACCGATGAATATTTCAAAAAGACGTTTCGAGCTCATATCTGAGGACTCTCACAGGACATCCTTGTCCTGTGAAACTTTTTGGAATATTCATCGCTAGCAAAGCTTGAAAACACCAATCATCTTCCACAAACAAAAACGCCCCACCGAAAATATCGGTAGGGCGCTTTTCATTTGCAAAAATAATCAGTTTTGATTATTCAGCAACAACTGTTACGAAAGTACGTACAGGCTTACCTTTTGATACGAAAGCAACTTGACCGTCTGCTTTTGCAAAAAGAGTATCATCTTTACCACGACCAACGTTATCACCCGCGTGGAACTTAGTACCACGTTGACGAACAATGATGCTTCCCGCAGAAACCGCTTGACCACCGAATGCTTTCACACCCAATCGTTTGGCATTAGAATCGCGACCGTTTTTAGTACTACCTGCTGCTTTTTTGTGAGCCATAGCAATGTCCTTTTGTTCACAGAGCCGTCCCCTACTCAGAGCCAGCCGCTGTTTTAATTAATCTTTCTAAACAAACATACCTAATTTCTGGCAAACAGAATTAAGCAGTGATTTTACCAATTTTAACTTCTGTGAAGTTTTGACGGTGGCCTTGTTTCGTTTTCGAGCGGTTCTTACGACGACGGAACTTGATGATGGTCACTTTTTGACCACGACCGTTTGCTTCAACAGTGGCTGCAACCTTAGCACCTTCAAGAAGTGGTGCACCAACTTTAACGTCTGCGCCTTCACCTGCCATCAATACTTGGTCGAATTCAATCGCGTCACCGGCTTCTGCATTCAATGACTCAACACGAATCACATCACCTTCACGAACTCGATACTGCTTACCACCGGTTTTAATTACTGCGTACATTGATTATCTCCCGGATATCTATATCTTTTTAATAAGCCGCTAAATTTAGCGAAAGCCGGATTATATAGATTTCCATATACAAGGTCAACGCCAAAAACAAAATAAATTCAAATAGTTTTCAAACACTTGCGAGCTTCAAGCAAGGATTACCGGCCGGTCAAAATACGGCTTTGAATGAATCGCATATCCAACTGGTCAGAATCAGGGTTTCAGTCTAAAATAGTGACCCTTATTTTGAATAAATTCGCCACAAGCTAAAAGAGTCTTATGACAAGTCTTATGACCCTAAAAGAAATTCGCGCACTGATTGCAGACGATATTGACGCGGTTGACCAACTAATTTTAAACCGTCTTTCATCAGATGTTGTTCTGATTAATCAAATTGGTCACTACATTATTAATAGTGGTGGCAAACGTTTGCGACCTCTACTGGTCTTACTCAGCGCTCGCGCCTGTGGTTATCAAGGCACCGACCATCTTACCATGGCTGCAGTCATTGAATTTATCCACACCTCGACGTTATTACACGATGATGTTGTCGATGAATCCGATACGCGCCGAGGCAATCAAACGGCCAACGAGGTATGGGGGAATGCTGCCAGCGTTTTAGTCGGTGACTTCCTGTACTCTCGCTCTTTTGAAATGATGGTTGAACCGGGGATTATGCGTATTATGCAAGTCATGTCGGAGGCAACGAACGTCATTGCTGAAGGCGAAGTGCTACAACTACTGAACATTCATGATGCAGACACGACCGAAGAACGCTACATGGAGGTCATTCACCGTAAAACCGCAAAACTGTTTGAGGCCGCAACTCAAATGGGCCCAATCCTTACCGGCCGGACAGATTTAGAAGAAGCGTTTGTTTTATACGGTCGTCATCTTGGAGCAGCTTTCCAATTAATCGATGATGCGTTGGATTATTTGGCAGATGAGGAAGAACTTGGTAAAAACGTTGGCGATGATTTAGCGGAAGGCAAACCTACGCTACCGCTAATTTATGTGTTGCAAAATGGCAACGACAATGAGAAACAAATCATTCGTGAAGCCATTGAAAAAGACGGCGCTGAACGTTTAGAAGAAGTCACTGCCATCATCAAAAATAGTGGTGCCATTGCCTACACGCAGAAATTGGCACAAAGTGAAGCAGAAAAAGCCAAATCTGCTTTAGCTTCTCTAGAGGCATCAGAACTTAAAGAAGCTCTTAAAAGCTTAGCGGACCTCGCGGTTCATCGCACTCACTAAAGCTCTATCCGATATCAACTTGCTACAAACAAAAACTGGCCGCTAAATCTCTACCGGCCGGTAAATCTTCTTATAAAATCAAAGCGTTTTACAAACTTAGTGCACGTTTTCGTGTTCCATCCAATTGTCTTCTTCAAACAACTCTTCTTGACGTTCCTCCTCTATCACCGCTTGATAGATCGAGTAAATTTCCAGCGTAGACAGCTTCGTTTTCGTCCAGTCAATCCGTTGAATTAACCATTTCGTTAAATAGCGAATGACATGACATTGATCAGAACTCTGATACATGGTTTCTGCTTTTGGTCGAAAACCGTGTAAACGCTCAACCACAATTGTTCGTTCTTCCAAGTCAGATCGCACACGAATAAAACCGGTGTCATGCTCATCAAAACTCGTACTGTAATAAATTTTAATGATTTTATTTAAGCTGAAAATTGCTTTACTTAAGATGGTTGACTCGCGTTTTCCAGATAACCCAACAGTATGAATAAAGATATTTTGAGTTTTTAGCGCACGAACAAATGCCTCAATCTCATCAATTGGCAAGAGGCTCTCTTCTTCAATACGCTCAAGCTCACTTTCGTACCGACTATTTTCTTTCTCTAACTTTGCAAAAAAGTACTTGAGTGCGGGTGTGACCTCAATTTTTTTACTGATTTTCTTTGCCATAAATTCATACCTCTGTCACTTATAGCGGCAAATTTCAGCCAAAGTTTAGTGAATTTTGAAAGCACTGTAACACCCTTATCGAAGTCATTAAATATTATGATACTTTGTTATAATTGCTCGCATAATTCACAGTAAAACGAGAACTGATTGATGTTTCAGGTTCAACAAACCACTCTACAAAGTTTTTCACGCATCTATTTTCTATCCGACCTTACACCAGCGGCACAAAACTTTTTAAACACACTCAAATTGAGCTTTGAAACGCCGGTCATCTTCTCGACCTATGACCGAAGCCTAAAATTTAATGATGACGATCTAATTATTTTTGAAGTACCGGCTGGAGAAGTCAAAAACAGCACGAAAATTATCGATGAATTGCAGATTCGATTAAATGATGCACACGTCGCCTTGTTTATAGAACCCGAGACAGACATCAGCCAATTAATCAAACGGTTTATTGTCAAAGGCGTATTCACCAAAGAAATGTCAAATGGATTAGTGCAACAAGGGATTGAAAAAATAGACCAAGGCTCTTTTTGGTTCTCGCGTGAACAGTTTGAGATTATCACTCAAATGCGCAAAGGCGCTGATTTAACCCAATTAAGCCGCGAGTTTGAATTGACGATCCGCGAAAAGCAGATATTGCATTATCTGGTAAACGGCTATTCTATTAACCAAATGGCCGAAAAACTTTTTATTGCCGAAAATACCATTAAAACTCACCGCAATCGACTCTATAAAAAAATGGGGGTCAGTTCTGGGATTGAAGCAATCCATCTATTTCACAAACAAACTAGCAATAGTGTCTTGTGAGTTGAGAAACAATCAAAATTCTACCGGCCGGTAAATTCCATTAAAGCAAGAGCCTCTTGTTAAGTACTTTTTAAAAAGTTCACTTAAACGGCTTGGTCTGAAAAGCACAGCCAAGGTCGTTAAAGTACTTTCAAGCAAACTTCGTTCACTCAACTGCCTTAGCTTGCGTTCATTTAAAAATCTGACCACGAATCAGATGGTTTCTCAAGCTTAAGCATTTTATCCTTGTTCGTCACTAAAGCTTTTTGGGTAGTTGTGCTGTCTGGCAATGAAGAAACGGTTTTAAATAACTCCATATTCTGTTTGAGTTCTACGGCCTGTTGCGTCATATGAGATGTTGAGCTTGAGGTTTGCTCAACAAGCGCAGCATTCTCTTGTGTTGCGGAATCAATTTCATTGATTGCATTGTGTACCTGACCAATACCCTGAGCTTGCTCATGAGAGGCAGTATTTACTTGGTAAATCATATTACTCACCTCTTCAATTGAAGCCGTGATTTGCTTAATAGCATCACCTGACTGACTGGCTAATACGCTTCCTTGACTCACTCTCTGCACACTCGAATCAATTAAATTTTTGATATCTTTCGCTGCATCTGCTGACTTTTGAGCCAAACTTCTTACTTCACTCGCCACCACAGCAAAACCTCTACCATGCTCTCCTGCTCTTGCAGCTTCCACAGCAGCATTTAAAGCCAATAAATTTGTCTGGAAAGAGATGCTATCAATCAAGGTGACAATTTCAGAGATTTGCTGACTAGACTCTTGGATACTATCCATCGAATCAATTGTCGACTTCATAATTTGAGCCGCTTCATTCGCTTGGCCTTGAACTTTTTGCATGACTTTTGCAACGCTATCAGTCGTTTCGGTGTTATTCTGAACCGCTGAGTTCATTTGTTCCATCGTTGCAGAAGTTTGCTCTACAGCAGACGCTTGCTGCTGTAAACGAGTATTTAAATTATCCGCACCCAAAGAGACCTTTTCAGCCTCACTGGTCACAATATTTGCCGAACTGATTGCCAAACCAATACTTTCACCCAGTTTTTCAAGAGATAGATTCATCGCCTCTTTGAGAGCACTAAGTTCTCCATGATATTCATTATTGACAGTTCGAGTTAAATCTCCTTGACTCATAGAAGAGGCAACTGAAGAAATTTCTTGAATCGCACTGTTTAGTGAATCCATTGACTGATTTATATGCTCTTTTAGCGTATTTAATTCTCCGCTCGCGTCAATTGATACTCTTAATGAGAAATCACCTTTCTGCATACTTTCCATCACAAGATTAATCTCAGAAATAATGTTATTGGTGGAATTAATCGCTTGTTCCGAATCTTTCAAGATTTCGAAGAACTGACCTTTTGTATTGTTTTCAATTGAAATATTGAAATCAGCTACTTTCATTGCATGAATGACTTTAGAAATTTGCTGTATGACAGAATCGATATTCGTTACACTTGAATTAATCCCTTCTTGAAGTTCAGCCAAGTTACCTGCATAGGTTCCATCGATTTTTTTCGAAAAATCACCTTCAGAAATTGCCTTGACGGCTATGTTTGAATCTTTAATGATGATGCTTATCTGATGGAGTAATGAATTCAAAGCTTCAGAAGTCTGACCAATTTCATCTTCCGATTCAACCGAATTTCTGATATCAAAATTTCCAGTCGAAACAATCTTTTTAATAGAACTTTGCATGTTGATCAAAGGATTGATGACAATCTTACTAAAAACAACCACCAGCACGGTCGTTAAAAGGAAAATACCTAGCACGATACCTATAATGGCAATCAAAGCTGAATTCATAGCTTCATTAATTGGACCATAGTACTCTTTTTCATCCATGACAAAGATATGACGACCAAATGGTTGGTTTGTCTCATCCATAGCAGGTAAATCAATTATGATTTTTTGATGATGAAAATAGATATTTTGATTGATTCCCGTTGTTTGTTGATAATTACTTTTGACCAAGTTTATGACGTCTTCTTTAAACCACCGATCATTCGCAACAATAAATCGTTCATTAAAAGAGGTGTTTTTCTCAATGACAGGCATTTCTCCATATTTGTCGCTTATATATTCACGGTCAACAAGCAGAAGCCACTCTCCACCGGTTTGTGCTGTAAAGTTTTTTCGAACGGAGGCCAGTCCCTGAATCATGGCAATTCCACCTAAAAACTCATCGCCTTCAAGCACCGGAGACATTGCAATAATTGATACCCCTAAAGCGCCAACTGCAAGGGAACCAAAGGCTTGCTTTTCATTTATCAACTTCTGAACAAGTGGGCTGTTTGCAAGGTTTTGACCATAACTATCAAGTTCCCACGACTTGATTAAGGAACGTCCATCAGCGGTGATTAACTGCGTTTGAATATTTTTATAATTCGTTTGCCCTTTATATTGATCTCGAATCTTTGCAAACCGCTTTAATAAATCCCCTCTTTCTTCTATAGCAAGAGCTTCAGCAACCCGAGGGTCAATCGCCACCGCAGTGGCTCCCATAATGCCACCTTGGACTTTTTGAAAAATTTGCGTTTCTACAAAAGACTCCATATTTGAAATAAGCTCTTTTGAGACTTTTTCTTTTAGTGGCACCACGTTATTAAGATAAAGCGTTATTGCGATGATAACCGCAACTAACCCACCAATTGCCGATGCAATCACGATAATTTTTGTTTTAAGAGACTTATTTTTCATATCGAATACTTCCAATACTTTTTTAGAAGTTTAAGTTAAATCGCCGCCTAAATTGATTACTTAAATCTATAGATAAATAAATTGAATTTTACTAATCTAAAAACCGAATACTTTTTTAATAGAAACAAACCTATCTAACCTATTTTTCAGTACACAAACCCTAACAATGCAATACTTAAATATCCTTAAAAAACAATTTTTTACAGCAACCTAAGAAACACCCTATACAAATCTGTAGGAATAACAAATATAAAGTTTTTATTTGTCATAAGCTAAAGCTGCCTAACATCATAACTGAGCCCTATCTTGCCGTTATTTCTTAAATATTTTACTGAACCCTACTTCCTGCATAGGTTTTCTACAGGCACAAAAAACCCCGTAATTACGGGGTTCTTAGCATCTTTATCAAAAATAATAATTATTGTGATGGTTAAAATGGAACATTATCATCTTCAAAATCATTGATAGCCGGCGCTGGGCTTGGTTGCATAGGTTGTGTTTGCCCCATACCTTGATTTTGTGGAGGGAAACCACCCTGCGGAGGCATTTGTTGACCACCTTGGTTGCCCTGATTACCCATTGATTGCTGAGGAGCCTGATTCATCCCACCACCCATCGGTTGGTTGTTCATTCCTTGCTGCTGACCAAACCCTTGGTTATTGTCATAAGGCGCATCACCGCCGCGGTTACCACCACCTAGCATCTGCATAGTACCGTCAAAACCAGAAATCACCACTTCGGTGGTGTAGCGGTCTTGACCATTCTGATCTTGCCACTTTCGTGTTTGCAATTTACCTTCTAGATATACTTGAGACCCTTTACGAAGATATTGTCCAGCGATTTCAGCCAATTTACCAAACATGGAAACACGGTGCCATTCAGTCTTTTGCTGTTTCTGCCCGGTATTTTTGTCATTCCACTCTTCCGAAGTTGCAACGCTTAAATTGGCGATGGCATTTCCATTAGCCGCATATTTCACATCAGGATCTGCACCTAATGTACCTACTAAAATTACTTTGTTTATGCCTCGCATAACTGACCTTCTCTCCGTACTAAAGACTCATTACTCTTTTCAATATAATCGATTAGAGTGACCTCATCCAATTTTTTGCGGTCGATTTTGAAATAAGCTCGATTCTCCTCAACCAAAATCACCGCCTCATAAATTCCATCAAACTCTAACAAGCGTTTTTCCAACGCTTCAATCTCATCACACTCCACATGACCAAGCGGAACAGACGCGATACTCAATGGCATTGGCTTTTCCATTGAACTAGCAGCCAACAGCCAAACCATTCCCAAAATCGCGGTTAATGCAAACACCCCATTATAACCATAATGCTGGTACAGATAACCCCCTAGCGCACCACCGATCGCTGCACCAATAAACTGACTGGTTGAATAAACACCACTGGCCGTACCTTTCTTATCGGCCGGTGACAATTTCACCACCAAAGAAGGCAAACTCGCCTCAAGCAAATTAAACGCAGTGAAGAAAATCAGCAATAAAACAAACAAGCTCCAGAAATTTAAGTCAACACCAATAAATGCCAATTGCATCAACATAATTGCCGCAATCGCGCCCAAAAACACTGGTTTCATACGACCTTTGCTTTCTGCTTGAATAATAAACGGTACCATTAACACGAACGACAACAGCATGACTGGCAAATAGATATACCAATGTTCAACTGAAGGTAACTCTGCTGAATCACGCAAAATTAACGGCATAACAACAAACATGGCCGTCAAAATTGCGTGTAGAACAAACACACCCAAATCCAATCGAAGTAATTGCGGATGTTTTAATACATCAGAAAACTGCGTCACATCGGTTTGTGCTTCACGCTGGAAAGACTGATTTTCGATTTTAGGCAGTGCAAACCACACGAGCACCATACCAAGAATCGAGAGGCCTGCAATCACCCAAAAAATACCACGCACACCAATCCACGCATCCAACAATGGCCCAGCAACCAATGACAAGGTAAATGACAAACCAATGGTCATACCAACAATCGACATAGCTCGAAGGCGATATTGTTCGCGAACCAAATCCGCTACAGAGGCCATTAATACCGCCGCAACAGCGCCCATTCCCTGAAGCGCCCGACCAATAATCATCATTTCGATTGAATCAGCCACCGCACAAATCAGAGATCCAATCATGAAAATTATCATGCCGACCATAATCAAAGGTTTGCGGCCAAACTTATCGGACAACATACCAAATGGCACTTGTAACAAAGCCTGAGTTAAGCCGTAAACCCCAATAGCAATCCCGATTTGCGTACCAGTAATATTTTCAAACTCTTTCTCTGCAAAGAGTGCAAAGACCGGAAAAATCATAAAAAGGCCAAGCATTCGAGTCGAGAAAATGCCCGCAATAGAAAAAGCAGCTCGACGCTCGACTGGAGTCATTGAATCGGGTTGAGGAATGGACATATAAGTTGCCTATGGTGTTTTACGCTCGGTTTATCCGAACATTCGAAAATTAAGGCCGCTATTATAACGAATAGAATTCAAAGGAGAAAAAGCCATCGAATAGAAAGTCACGCTCTATTAAAAATTCACCCCATAAAATTCACGTTAACTCACTTTTAAATGCGTCTATTAACGTATACTGAAAATTAATATTTTGATTAATGAGGAACGGGTATGCAATTTCAATTCATCAAACCCCATTTACAAAAGCTCAAAGTGACAAACCACTTATTTGTCGCACTACTTATTGGCACTTTGAGTACACCAGTTATCGCTAACGAAAGTTTGCCGGCCGGTCATCAAGTGAATTTTTCGTATGAAGAAGTCATGCAACTGGAAAACGATTTGATGGAGTTACAATTCGCTGCCATTGCAGAAGGTGAAAGTTCCGCTGATGTCAGCCTTAAAATCAACAAAATGATGCAAAAAGCCAAAACCATTTTGCAGAATGCCGATGTCGAATCTTTGCAGACGGGTAATTATCAGGTATCACCGGTCTATGGCAAAAACCGGGTAATCTCTCATTGGCGGGGTCAACAAACACTCACACTGTCCGCTAAAACTGATGCAAACTTGGACAAAGTATTAACTCAGTTACAACAACCTTTAGCCTTTCAATCAATGAGCTTCACATTAAGTAATGAGAAACGCCAAAAGGCAGAAGCCACTCTGTTAAAAACAGTGATCGAGGGTTATCAGGCAAAAGCTTCAGTGATTGCAAAAGGGTTTGGACATCAAAACTATCGCTTAATCAAGACAGACATCCAACCACATGCAAGCGCACCAGTCGTTCGTTACAAAACACCAATGGTCATGGAAGCACGTGTCGCCTCAAGCTCGGCACCTTACCAAGAACAAGGTAACAGTGACGTACGTGTTCGCATAACAGGAAGCCTACTTTTAAGTCCATAAATTTGGACGGGCAGAGATGTAATGGGGAAAGCTAGATTTTGATTTATGGCTTTAGCATTAAGCTCAGAGCTTGGCAAAAAGCCAAGAAAAAATAGCCAAGCTCACTTGATTTAGTCCAACAATCGCTCTCGGCGCTTAAACAATTTATTGCTTGCCTTCAGCCTTCGCAAGGTTGGGCTAAAATTTATTTTCATACAGAAAATTGATCTACTTTTTGGCATAAACTTAAAGCGCTTCTCACAACGCAATAAACTTACCGGCCGGTAGAAACTTTTACGCTTAACGCTTGAAGCTTCAAAAAGAAAACGCAACCAATAAACTTTTACCATTAACTCCAGTGCATTTCATCCCAATTGCTGCCCCAACTTTCTGGCTTAGCGGCCTCAATAACATTCACAATTCTTGATACTTGTTCCGCAAGGTTACCTGCCGCATCGCGAACGTCGTATGTTACTTCATAGCGTCCAACCGTATTAATATCCACTGGATTGACTACTGTCATCTGACCTGTAATATCGCCATCCTTGTTGTCAGAAGCGGTCGCACCAGCATCGGTATAAGCTTGACCTAATTCTAAGGTCACTGAAGGCTCTCCTAACAAGGTAATAACTGGTGCAGTGGTATCCGCAGGCTCAACAACATGAACCGTTCGAGTGACTTGAGCTGCGCTATTTCCTGCCACATCACTTACATTGTAAGTCACGGTGTAAACGCCAATCGTTCCGGTATTTACAGGGTTTAGCGTGATAATTTGAGCCGTGATGTTACCATCTTTATTGTCAGAAGCGGTCGCACCCGCATCGGTATAAGTTTGACCTAATTCTAAGATTACTGAAGAGTCACCTAACAAAGTAATAACTGGTGCAGTGGCATCCGCAGGCTCAACAACACGAACCGTTCGAGAGACTTGCGCTGCGCTATTTCCTGCCATATCACTTACATTGTAAGTCACGGTGTAAACGCCAATCGTTCCGGTATTCACAGGGTTTACCGTAACAATTTGAGCCGTGATATTACCATCTTTATTGTCAGAAGCGGTCGCACCAGCATCGGTATAAGCTTTACCCAGTTCTACTGTGACGAAGGCCTTCCCTAACAATGTAATAGTAGGCGCCGTCCTATCAACTGGCTCCGAAGGTAACACTGAGTATTCATTTTTGTTTTCTTGGGCATATTGATCAGCGTTAAAATCATCACCCAAAGCTTCAACATCACCTTTAATTTGCTTCAGGTTATCAAATATTTTGATGGCAACAGCCAGCAAGGTTTCCGGCTCAGTTTTTTCACCTACATTGTCAGCCAGTATCTCTGCAATAACTTGTGCAATTTTATGAGCTTGATTGTAAACGCCCGTAGCATCAATGGCTTTAGCCTCAATATAGTCCACTGAGGCATCAACCCCTAAAATATCATCAACCCGTTTTTTGACTTGTTCATAGCTCAAGCTGGGATTAGCTTCCATTTGCTGCTGCACTAAAGTAGTCAGAGGGCTAACAAATGTAGAGCCTGCTGGAGCGGTTAAAGAATATGACTTCGAAACTGTTCGGCCATCATCTAGGTCAATTGTTTGTCCTTGAATCACTTCAACCAAAACAACAGCACTAGCCTCTTCTGGTATCACTGTTAGAGAAAAGCTCCCTGAACTATCGGTCTGCGTTGTCGGCTCATCTACTCCACATACTCTATCGGAATTCAAATCTAAGCAGACCCTTGCGTAAGCAAGGTAACCATCTGCGACTTGACCATTGAGCGTGATGGTGTCTTTTTCCGAAGCCGTCTCTTCACTTGCTGAACCTCCTCCACAGGCGCTAAACAGAGGAAGCACTCCCGCAAGAACGATATATTGAAATTTTCTTTTTAAGCGCATAAGTTCAACCGTATTTACATTGCGTTACTTTTCAACACTTAAAGTAACTAAATAATATTTTCATCAACACACGCCATCGCGTGAACTTAATACACTTCCTCGGCTTCTAATGACCAAAAAGAGTCTACACTTGTACCGTCAATAAAATCCTCGTGACCAAAAGAATCACATCCATCGTAAGCAAAAACCTCAATGGTATTCATTCCTGCATCAATGCCTTTGCAATACAAAACATCACTAAAGCTCTGCCCTTCATCCGAGGGTTTAAAGAAGCGAATCGGTCGAGGGCTTGCACAAGATTGTCGATTGACTTGAATTTCGTAATAACAAGGAGTGATGCTAGATGTATCTACTCGGTCAGTATAAGTAATCCGAATCGTGCTAGATCGATATGCTTTATAGAAGTCTAGTTTTCTGTTGGAAACGTAATCAAAAGCACCCCATTCATCATTATTACCGGTCACTCGCTGAATCTGGCGAATCAGATAGCCGCCGCCATTAACAGAAAGTTTGTCTCTATCATTCAGTTTGACTGACAACCTCGTATCGGTTGCATAAGCTGGCACATCGGAAACCGAAGCACTAAAGTAGCCGTTCAAGGTTAACTGTGTATCACTCTCGATGCTTTTCACCTGAAAGACCCTATCTTCTATGCGAATCGCATCACCCACAGCCAACTCTGTTAAAAAGAGTGTGTTCGTGCCATAAACGGCATTGGATTCAAATGGATTATTAAAAATGGATACAGTGCCCGTTAAAGGTGCTTGGAAACCACTCACCCATCCACTGTCTTCAGTTGCTTCAAGACTTTTAATACGCTGATCTAAATGAGTAAAATTCTCATTAACTTCTTCCGCTTTCGCAGGAGTCCCAGAACTAAAGACATAGGGCAACGGCTCTTCACTAGCCAAAACAGAATTACCTATGAACGCTACCGAGGCAAGTACAGAAAAATAAATCGTAGATTTGATCATATTAAACGCTCCAGATACGTATATTTGCCAAGTTAACAAAACAAATACTTTAATGAATTTTGATTCGAATTATAAACATGGAAAAATTATCCGCCTCCACTCAGCGCTACACTGAGCAAAAATTGGATTCTGAGAGTGTGTGCAGAAAATTATTAGCGGACGTCACTTGGCACAAAGCCAAAGCGTCTCTTAAAGGCACGATAAAACCAAGAAGGATTGTTAAACCCGACATTGTAGGCAATATCTGTAATGTTTATTGAGGCATAATCAGGGTTAGTGAGGCTATCAAACGCTTTTTGCAACCGGATTTCCAGTAAGTAGTCGGTAAAACTCGTTTCTTCTTGTTCAAACATTGAGCGAATGTAACTAGCAGAAATTCCATGCCGTTTGGCTAACCAATCAAGAGACAAGTCCCCACAATAGAAGTGAATCAAAATATCTGCTTTAACAGCTTTCATTCTGGCCTGCTTCAAACCATGTTGACGAGCATGTAATCCATAATCCGAATGAACACCTACCGCCAAAGAAGCCAAGTCTATCAATTGGTTCACCTGTTCTAGCGGATCAATGGGAGTTGTTGGATTTTCAACCATCAGCTCTAGCGCTGATCGTGTTAGCAGAGGAAGAATCTCTACATCTAAACGTGCATACCCATCCATAGCGACACGGGAAATCAAAGGCTCGAATAATGCACGAGAAAAGGTTATGTTTAACATATGAGTTTGCGCACCCTGGAAAGTAATACTTCCAGGACGATCGTTATAACTAAAACACCCCATCCCCGGTGAACAAATGAATTCCCCCTTTTTTTCAATGGATGCGTTCCACGCAGAATGCCCTAAGGGATTTAATAACAAAGAGAAATCGTCATTGCCGTCTTGGATATGTTTTTCTCTGCGATTGACAACGATGGGAGACGTTTTCGCCCATCCAATGGAAACACCGGGCAACAATCGAAGTCGCGTTTCAATCATGGGAACGCATTTATCAAGTGTACGCAATTCAATGTTGGCAATGGCGGCGTAGATATCTTGTGCTGCTTCAATGCGTTCTTTGAGCGGAAAGTCTAGAGTTGAAAACTTGATAAAAGCCATATTAATATTTCTTCAACAACCATGTATTCGTTCGTTCATTGATCAAATCTCTTTAGGGTCTGTTGACAATTCAGACTTGACTCTGTTGCTGCTTAAAAATGCAGCAATCGCGACGCTCAGAGCGCAGTTTGGTTATTCCAAATAAGCGATGAGCAACAAAGAGTGCGACATTTTTAAGCGCAACCCGTAGGGCTCAAGCCATTTTTGCCCCAGCAGTGTTAGAAATTCGCTCAAATAGAATAACTAT
>Ga0193955_1000312_pt1 | contig 29893 bp, 29 predicted proteins | sample BB_6_MG_FD_140343 | JGI IMG/M metagenome (GOLD analysis project Ga0193955, IMG submission 140343) | Microbial mat bacterial communities from the Broadkill River, Lewes, Delaware, United States - BB_6_MG | ecosystem: Environmental > Aquatic > Freshwater > River > Microbial mats | place: USA... | reverse complement strand
TTTTTCATTTTGAAACGTTAAGTTAGCTTATCTACTTAAATAAGTAGCGAGATAACTTATCAAAACGTCCAGTTGGTTAAGCTTTTTGGCTGAACCCCTTGGAACTGGAGCGCATTGTAGAGATTTATATGCTGTCGTCAACTCTTTTTTGTAAAAAAAACGTAATATTTGTTTAATTGCTTAGCATTCATACAAACCTTATCGTTATTGCCGTTTAATCAGGCTATTTCCCTAACGTTTCACGCTTTTCTTTTGTTTTAATACATAGTAATTATTAATAAGATTCTTGCTGTTAATTATAATTCTTCTTATATAATGGTATTTTCATCACAGTTCTTTTAGTTTTTATTTAAAATTTAAACAAGGTATTTTATGGAAGTTGCTAATTTAAGAAAATATAATGATATATATCCTACTTTAGGGAAAGCTACCTATGTTGATATATCTTCAGTACTCATAGGTGATATAACATTGGATGATGATGTCAGCATTTGGCCTTTTGTTGCAGCTAGGGGTGATGTTAATACTATTACTATAGGCGCGGGAACTAATGTTCAAGATGGTACTGTTTTACACGTAACACGTAAAAGTACCAACAACCCTTCAGGAAACCCTTTAATTATTGGTGCAGATGTAACAATTGGCCATAAATGCATGTTGCATGGTTGTACGCTAGGCGATCGAATTCTCGTTGGCATGGGGGCTATTATTATGGATGGCTCTATTATTGAGGATGATGTATTCATTGGCGCAGGAAGTTTAGTTCCACCCAATAAAACACTCATTAGTGGTTATTTGTATGTTGGTAACCCTGTAAAACAAGTAAGAAAACTAAAAGAAAGTGAGGTAGCGTTTTTAAAACAATCTGCAATAAATTACATTGATCTAAAAAACGATTACCTAAATCAAAACGATTAAACCATATGCTAACCTATGATGATTCCACGCTTATTACTATGTGTCGAATCATCACGTTTTTATATGAATAACATTACTTTCCAATTCGTTATTTTCTAACCAAATCTCGACAGTTTCTTCTAAGTCAAACTTAGTGAAACTATCAATGCTCGTTAGTTTTTTTAATTGTTGTGAATGAAAATAAATCGTAATAAGCTGCCCTGATATCAGTGCAGTAAAACACCAAGCATTTTGTTGTGCATCAAAAGTTAAATCTTCATTAAATAGTATTGCTTGGTTCAAACTTTTTCCCTATCAAAATGACGACTTTAATTTCAATATTACAGAGTCAACATTTGGTTTTATACCTCTCCAAATATAAAAACTTTCGGCGGCTTGTCCGACAAGCATACCTAGCCCATCAATAACTTTTTTAGCATTTAATGCTTTTGCTTTTTGCAAAAACGGGGTTAGGTCTTTGCCATAAGTCATATCATAACAAATACTATTAGTAGTAATAAGGCTTTCAGCAATAGGTAAACCTTCTCCTGTTAAACCAGCAGAAGTCGCGTTAATAATTATATCAAATACCTGTTCATTAGCTTCATCAAATGAGCAGGCTGAAAGCGGTTTATTTGTGTATTGCTCAACTATTGATTGTGCTTTAGAAACAGTTCTGTTAGCAATAGTTATAGATTCGGGGTTTTGATCTAATAAAGGCAAAACTACACCTTTGGATGCACCACCCGCCCCGAGTAATAATATTCGCTTGTTTTCAAGCTTAACATTATTAGCAAGTAGGTCATTTACTAAACCCACGCCATCTGTCGTGTCGCCATATATTTTTCCATCTTTAAACGTTAGTGTATTGACCGCGCCAGAAAACTTAGCATGCGCAGTTAATTCATCACACATAGCCATGGCTTGCTCTTTAAAAGGTGCAGTAACATTAGCACCCTTACCACCTTGGTTAATAAATTTTGCTACAGCCTGATTAAAACCATCTAATTCAGCAAACTGCGTTTCATAATTTAGTAATTGATTTGTTTCTTCAGCAAAACATTGATGAATAAATGGGGAACGTGATTGTTTTATAGGGTTACCAAAAACACGATATTGATCCATAAAATTTACCTAAGATTATTATTAATTGTAGATTAACTGAATTGACGATTTAAGGACATAAAAAAAGCAGTAAATAATTACTGCTTTTTAATCTGAATTATACTTTAAAATTGTATTAGAACTTATAACCAACCATTAGAGAGTAAACCATAGGATCTACATCTACTGTTGCTTTACCAATATTATCACCCGCTACATCAAATGTTGCATCTGTAGAAATATCTATATATCTAGCAGAGAAATTCACCGACCAATTTTTATTAATTTCATAGTCAGCACCTAGTTGAACGGCAAGCCCAAATGAACCATCTAACTTTAAGTTAGTTAATCCTAAACTTTTTGGTGCTGCCTCAAATTCTTCTTCAAAAAAGACTGTGTAATTAATACCCACACCCACATAAGGTTTAAACGCCGAATTTGTGTCAATGTAGTAAAGAGCGCTTAGTGTAGGTGGTAAATGCGTTACTTCTGCAAGCTTAGCACCATCAACACCTAATACTGCATTTGGATCGTGAATAGTAACTTCATGTGTAAAGGGCGTTGCTGCTAATAGTTCTACAGCCCAATTACTGTCATAAAAATAGACAAGGTTTAAACCAAGTTGAGTATTATCATCAACAGAAAGCGACATTGTAGAATCAGCGCCAGAAAGTAAAACGGCTGTGTTTTCACTATCAGGATTAACCGATGTTGCTCCACCTCGGACTAAAATATCACCAGCTTGATGAGCAAAAGCAGCTGTTGAAAGAGTAGATAATAATGCAATTGTTAGTAATGATTTTTTCATAATAATTATATCCCTAGAAAATTTGTGGATATAATAAGCTTATTAGCGTTGAAAAACTTGATTTAGCGCAATGTTTTCAAGTTAGTTAATTAGCGAACGTTGTAATATTGATTTAAATCAACTTATTTCAATCTTTACTAGCCGCCCTATTAAAAAAGACCTTAATATTTTGATATTTATCACAAATATCATTAATTAACATCGTAATATTTGTCCTGTTAGACCATTGATAATTTTTGAAGGTTTTAGCAAACCAGACGTTTTACCTTTAATAATAATGTCTACTTTGTCTCCAAGCTGTGATTTAACTTCCTGCCATGTTTTAGCTGGACTTTGACCTGCTAGATTAGCGCTGGTCGAAACAATAGGTTTGTTGGTTTGTTGGCATAGTGACACAACATCTATGTGGTCAGTAATACGCACGGCGATAGAATTAAAATCACCACGAAGTAAAGGTGAAATGCCTTTTATAACAGGTAACACCTGAGTAATTGCATTAGGCCAACGTGAAAGAATAATTTGTCTTTGAGTTTGACTCAAAGCAGCATCATTAATATAAGGAAGAAGTTGTGAGTAGTCTGCAGCTAATAGAATTAACCCTTTATAAGCTGGTCTTTGCTTTATCGTTAATAAGTTTTGAAGTGCTAAATCATTATCTGGATCACAACCTAGACCAAAAACAGCCTCAGTTGGATAAGCAATAATACCGCCCCGATCAAAAACTTCTGCAGCAGTGTGAATTGTTGAGATAAGTGTCATGAAAATTCCATTTCAAAAAATAATAAATATAAAGTGAGTATTCAAGTTGATAAAATCCATGAATACTCACCTAAAATAATAATGATTACTTTAATTTAGCTTGCATTGCTTCGTCTTTAGCTAATAAAGCTTCAGCATTTGATACTCGCTCTGCTTTAACCTTATCGGCCATGATTTGATCTGCTACACCTAAAATTTGAGCAGCTAAATAGCCCGCATTTTTAGCGCCTGCTTTACCAATTGCTACTGTTGCCACAGGAATACCACCTGGCATCATAACCGTTGAAAGCAACGCATCATGCCCTTGTAGAGGCCCACAATCAACAGGAACGCCAATAACAGGTCTTGTCGTCATACCAGCAACAGCACCGGCTAAATGTGCGGCTAAACCTGCAGCACAAATAAACACTTTACAGCCACGTTCTTCTGCATCTTTAACATAAGCTTTAGCAGCGTCAGGGGTTCTATGAGCTGAGCGAACTCGCACTTCATGTGTAATATCAAACTGCTTTAAAATATCAATAGTCGCTTGCATTACAGGTAGGTCTGAATCAGACCCCATTAAAATGGCAACAAATGGTGAAGTCATAATATTTCTCTTTCTGTAGGTTTAAGAATAAAAGGTTAAAATTAAATTAGAATAATATTTATAGTATTTTATGTTTATAATCGCATTGTTTTTGTGGGCAACTCAACACTTCTCCACTTGCCATAATACGTTTAACTAATACGGGCCATTGACACTGTGGGCAAACATGCTCTACAGGTTGGTAATTTAAAACATATTTGCATTTAGGGTATTGATCACAAGAATAAAAGGTTTTTCCGAAGCGGTTAGTTTTTTCTTGTAATTGACCAATATTACCTTTGCTTTGACAAGCAGGACAGCTTACATCTAGTTTCTCATGCGGTTGATCTTCTTCTATATGATGACACTCAGGATAATTAGTGCATCCAATAAACATGCCGTATCGGCCTTGTTTTACTGCTAATTCGTGCCCACACAAGGGGCATACACTTCCAGATAAAGGCGTATCCTCTACCCTTTCGTGTTCAACAACTGATCGAGTATATTGGCAGTTAGGATAGTTGGAACAACTAAAAAAGGCACCTATTTTTCCACGTTTTATTGTGAGCTCAGAACCACAATCAGGGCAAATTTCATAAGCTTTTTCTAGCGCATGCTCATGCCGAGTAAATAGAGGCTTCCCTTTATTGGGATGAAATGAATCTGACATTAGTTGTACAAAAGCACGAATAAGTTGTGACATATTATGCCACAACTTACCTTTAAAAAACTAGTACCTAAATTTTGAGCTTCAGAAAACTTAAATGCATAACTTAATGTAGCAACCCTTCTTGCTCATCAAAAATAAGCTCTTCCATTTGAGAATAAGCATTTTCTTGCCCTGGAACATTAAATAGTACCATTAAAATAACCCACTTTAGATCATCTAGTGAGAAATGATTGGTATCTAGCTCCATAACTCTGTCAATCACCATTTCACGCGTAGTAAAATCTAGCACATTTATTTGCTCTAAGAATAAAATAAAGCCTCGACTTTGAGTGTCAAGCAACTGCATTTCATTTTCAGTATAAATGCGAAAAGATTTGTTACCAACACGAGTCAAATAAGGATAAGCATCAGAATCTTGTAGTGCACTTAGCTTCTCTAACCAACTCAGTGCTTTGTATATTTCATCTTGATGAAAACCTGCCCGTGTTAACTCATCAGTTAAGATGTCATGATCAACCATAACCTCAGCTTCACTATGTATATAATTTTCAAATAAATACATTAATATATCGAACATAACTAGCCCCTCATTCACCTTGGATATGTTACTATAACCTAAGGTAGCCTCCTGGTACTGCAGCTACCAAACCATTCAATTCCAATATTGTAAGCCGAGTGAGCACTTCTTGAATTGGAAGTTTACTTCTCAGAACAACAGTATCTACGGGTGTGATTTCAAACCCCACACTATCCAACAATTCATCATCACACAAGTCCTTATTTAAGCTTTCTTCATCAATTTCTTTATTTATGCCCGATTGAGCTTTTTTCTGTTGTGTTAAGTGTAGACCAGAATTATCTAAAAAAATTAACTCTTCTATTATATCGGCAGGTTCTTCAACAAGTTTAGCACCTTGTTTAATTAACCAATGACATCCCTTTGCTTGTAAGTTACCGATACCACTTGGTATTGCAAAAACATCACGATTTTGTTCTAGCGCACAGCGGGCTGTTATGAGTGAACCACTTTGCAAGGCTGCTTCGACTACCAATACACCAGCACTTAATCCACTAATTATTCTATTTCTTTTTGGAAAATGCCCAGCTTTTGGTGAAGTACCAGGCAAAAATTCACTGATGATAGCGCCATCTTTTTCAATAATATTTTTAGCTAAAGGTTGGTGTCTTGCTGGGTATACTTTATCTAGCCCTGTAGCTACGACTGCAATAGTACTAGCATTACAAGTTAATGCTCCTTTATGCGCAGCAGCATCAATACCTAACGCTAAACCACTGGTTATCACTAACCCTACATCAACTAATTGCTGAGCAATATGAAAAGCGGCCTCTCTACCATTAATACTCGCAGATCGGCTACCAACAATCGCTAATTGATTTTGATTCAATAAACTCTTATTACCTTGTACAAATAGCACCAAAGGCGGATCATAAATCTGTTTGAGCATAAGCGGATAATCTACATCATCAAAACCAATAATTTCACTATGACATCGTTTACTATTGTTAATTATTTCATCAATTGCTTGCCAATTAGGTTGATTAATGGCTAACAATTGTTTTGCGGTTAAATTATTTACAGAGGTTAATTTATTAGAAGAAAAAAGCGTCGTTAAACCATAATGTTCAACTAATGCTAATTTTTTATGAATGGCTAACCGTGGAACAAGCTTTAAGGCTAACCAATAATGAATGTTACTTTTTTGCACTTGTCTTCTCCCTAAGACAGGCTCTTAATAATGTGGTCTAACGCTTATTCTGGGGCAGCAACCAAATCATGTAATCGCGCTGGTTTTTCTGTTTTTAATATCAACGCCATACTGGCTTTTGGGTAAACTTTGAAAACCATCAATTCACCTAAATATTCTTCTGGCATTTTATAATCTGAACCTTCTGTACTTAACATACGATACCACCTAGAGGCTTCGTTGGTATACCTTGGCCCAGTACTGGTTTCAACTACACTAGGACTCAAACGTTTAATTGACATAACATCACCAGCTGTGACTTGATGTTCAATACCACGGTTAAGCATCACAATCTCTAATTTACCAAATTCGCGCCCTTCACTAACCGCTTTTATAATTGTGCCACGAAATGTTTTATCAACGGCTTTCATGCTGAAAATTGATGGTAGTAATTGTCCTTCATGTACAGGAACAACATAATCACCTGAATGTATTTCACGTTTTGCTGTACTAATTTTAAGCGTTGCTGGCTCATTACTCTCCATTTTTCCAGCTTTAATAGCTTGACCTGTGGCCACAATATCAACATAAAAACCTATCGACTCTTCTGTTTCGGGGTCAATAATTTCTTCGCCCTTATTATAGATCGCGTACGTTTTAGATAATTCTAGGTTTTTATTAACATAAACTTTAAACCCTGTAATACTTGATCTATAACCTTCATCACTTCCAATAACATAAGGTAATTGTTCAAGTTGTTCGGCGCTAAACAAATGATCGTATTTAATGAATGGCGCAATTACCTCTAAAGGTAATAATTTTATTGCAGAATCTTCTTTATTTTTTTGACGAATTTTAGGTGACCATTTATAGCTAGGCTTTGCTTTAACTGATTCAAGTTCTAACATTGGCGCGCCATTTTTATCGTAAACGAGTGATATGATATCGCCTGGATAAATTAAATGAGGATTATGAATTTCAGGGTTTAAACGCCATAGTTTAGGCCATAACCAAGGCTGATTTAAAAAAACTGATGATATATCCCAGAGGGTATCACCTTTAACAACGACATATTTTTTAGGCGCATCATCATTTATTTTGAGTTGTTCAGCCAATGAAATAGTAGTACACACCAATAAAGAGAGTGTTAACAATATTTTTTTTAGCATGTGTCTAGTTCCTTTATGATGGTTTTTCATGCTTTTATAGAAATGCTGCGTTATAAGTTGCTATAATGACAAACATAACACTCTAAAAGCATTATCGCTAATTCTTTTATCAAACATTTATAAGATTATGACTATTTTAACTGTATTGCGTTTTCCAGATCCTCGTTTAAAAACAATAGCTAACCCAGTCACTGAAATTACAGAGGCTACATTAACAATTATAACTGATATGTTGTCAACCATGTACGAAGAAAAGGGAGTTGGTCTAGCGGCTACTCAAGTTAATATCCATCAACGCATTGTGGTGATGGACGTATCAGAAAATGGTGACCAACCTATTGTTCTAATAAACCCTGAAATTATCGCCAAAAGCGATGAAACGGTAATCAATGAGGAAGGTTGCTTATCGGTTCCAGGAGTTTATGCAAAAGTTGATCGGCACACTAGTTGTACAGTCAAGGCTATTGATAAAAATGGCAAAGAATTTACGTTAGACGGTGAAGGGTTATTAAGTATATGTATTCAGCACGAACTCGACCATTTAAATGGCGTGTTATTTGTTGACTATTTATCACCACTAAAACGTCAACGTATTAAAACCAAATTAGAAAAAGAAGCACGTTTAGATCAAGGCAACAATTAGTACTTACTTTTAGGATAACCCTTTTGTCAAAACCATTAAATATTATCTTTGCTGGCACGCCTGATTTTGCCGCCCAACATTTGGCTGCTCTTATTAATAGTCAACACAATATTGTTGCCGTTTATTGTCCTCCTGACAAGCCTGCAGGACGAGGAAAGAAATTAACAGCATGTGCTACCAAATTATTAGCTATTGAGCATAATTTACCTGTAGAGCAACCCATTAACTTTAAAAATCAGAACGACCAAGCACAATTAACGCAATACAAAGCTGATCTCATGATTGTGGTTGCTTATGGTCTATTACTTCCTGAAGTAATACTCAGTGCACCGCGTTTAGGGTGTATTAATGTTCATGGTTCTCTGTTACCCAAATGGCGAGGGGCTGCTCCTATTCAACGTGCGTTAGAAGCTGGCGATCAAAAAACTGGCGTAACTATTATGCAAATGGATAAAGGGCTTGATACGGGGGATATGATTTTAACGGCTGAATGCCCCATTGAAACTACTGACACAAGTGCTACTCTTTATGAGAAGCTCGCTCAACTCGGCCCAAAAGCATTAATCGACTCCTTAGCATTAATAGCAAAAGAAAATTATAGTGCAACCAAGCAAAATAATAATTTTGCTACTTATGCGCACAAACTTGATAAAACTGAGGCTGAAATAAATTGGCAGCTAACGGCTAATGAAATAGATCAAAAAATTAGAGCTTACAATCCTTGGCCAATAGCACAGTTTACATTTACAGAAGATACTCAACATAAAAAACAACATAGAATCCGCGTTTGGCAAGCCTCAATTATCAAAACAAACAGTACAGAACCTGTTGGTACAATTATATCGGTAGACAAAGACGGTATTGTTGTTACCACTTCAAACGGTGCTATTTGTTTAGAAATTTTACAATTACCAAACAAAAAAGCATTACCTGTGCAAGATATATTAAATGGACGGTCAGAGTGGTTTTCTCTCGGTGGTCATATTAATGGTGCTTTTATCAAGAGTGATGCTAGCTAAATGACAACTGTAACTTTTCAAAACAACAACCAAAAGCAAATGAATGTTCGAGCATTAGCTGCTAAATGTTGCTACAGCGTAATAGACCAAGGACGCAGTCTAGGTGATGAATTACCAAAACAACAAGATAAAGCTTCAACAAAAGACAAAGGATTATTACAAGAAATTTGTTACGGTGTTTTACGTTTTTTACCTGAATTAGAACATGACGTTCGCAGTTTAATTCAAAAACCCTTAACAGGAAAACAACGCGTATTTCACTTTCTATTATTGGTTGGTGTATACCAAATTAAATATATGCGTATTCCTGACCATGCTGCCGTAAGTGAAACTGTCGGTGCTACAGGAGCACTTAAAAACAGTCATATGAAAGCGCTAATTAACGGTGTACTCCGAAATTTTTTACGCGCTAAAGAAAACGCTATAAAAAACCCCAAACCTACATCTGACTTACCTCTTTCAATACAATATAATCATCCCAGTTGGTTTATCAAAGAAATACAGCAAAGCTATCCCGAACAATGGCAACAAATACTCAATGAAAACCAACTCAAACCACCAATGTGGTTAAGGGTTAATCAACAACATCATAGTGTAAATGATTATAAAAAACTGCTCGATACTGCTCAAATACCAATTAGTTCTGTCGATCCATTAAGTCAGGCTATTGAATTAACACACCCAACAGATGTATTAAACTTACCTGGTTTTGAACAAGGTTGGGTATCAATTCAAGATGGTGCTGCACAACAAGCCGCTCGCCTTCTAAATTGCCAAAAAAATGATGTTGTGCTTGATTGCTGCGCAGCACCTGGTGGTAAAACCTGCCATATTTTAGAGCTAACGCCTAATATTAAATCAATGACAGCTATTGATATTGAAGCAAAGCGCTTAGAAAGAGTAGAAGAAAATTTAAAACGTTTAGGCTTAAGAGCAACCGTAATAGCTGCTGATGCAACCAATGCAAAAACTTGGTGGCAAGGGCAATACTTTGACCGTATTTTACTTGATATTCCATGTTCAGGCACAGGCGTAATTCGTCGCCACCCTGATATAAAGTGGTTACGTAAAGCAATAGATATAGATGCGCTAATTATTTTACAGCAACAAATAATAAAAGAGATGTGGTCTTTGCTTAAACCTGGTGGTACTTTACTTTATGCTACCTGTAGTATTTTGCCACAAGAAAATAGTGAGCAAATAGCGCATTTTATAGAGCATAATTCTGATGCACAGTTGTTACCTATTGATAATGTTAAGCATGATAATACTATTGGTTGGCAACTATTACCTGGTAAAAATAACATGGATGGTTTTTATTACGCTAAGCTATTAAAAATAGAAACTTAATATGCAATTCAAGATGTACACACAGAACTTGAGAACAAAAATAACAAAATGAAAATAATCATAGTCGGTGCAGGCCAAGTAGGCGGGACATTAGCAGAAAACCTTGTTGGTGAAAATAATGAAATATCTGTTGTGGATATTGACGGAGAAAAACTACGTGAATTACAAGACAGAATGGATCTTCAAGTGGTTACAGGTCAAGGTTGTTATCCAGATGTGCTAAAAAAAGCGGGTGCTGAAGATGCAGATATGGTGATTGCAGTTACCTCAGATGATGCAACGAACATGATTACTTGCCAAATTTGCTCTTCTTTATTTAATACGCATAAAAAAATTGCTCGTATTCGTTCAAACCAAATTTTAAAATATTCAGAGCCCTTATTTCATAAAAACCAAATTCCTATTGACCACGTTATTGCACCTGAAGAGCTAGTTACTCGCGACATAGCACGACTTATTGACTACCCAGGAGCACTTCAAGTATTAGAGTTTGCTAACGGTAGTGTTAGTTTAGTGGCAGTAAAAGCCTATTATGGTGGCTTGTTAGTTGGCCATGCTTTATCTACTTTAAGAGATCATATTCCTAATGTAGATACACGTGTAGCCGCTATTTACCGTAATGGAAAGCCTATTAGGCCATTAGGTACAACAGTGATAGAAGCAGATGATGAAGTATTTTTCATTGCTGCTAGTATTCATATTCGTGCCGTCATGAATGAATTACAAAAATTAGAGGCTGCTTATAAACGTATTATGATTGTTGGTGGAGGTAACATAGGTGCTGGGCTAGCACGTATGTTAGAAAATAATCATCAAGTCAAATTAATAGAACAATCTCCTGAACGGGCAACTCAACTCACCTCTGAGTTAAATAATACCTTGGTTTTCAATGGAGACTCTTCTGATATAGAGTTATTAACAGAAGAAAACATTGAACAATTTGATGTGTTTATTGCTGTTACCAATGACGATGAAGCCAATATTATGTCATCATTACTTGCTAAAAAGCTTGGTGTTCGCAAAACTATGGTGCTTATTCAACGAGATGCATATATTGAATTAGTGCATGGTGGCACTATTGATATTGCAATATCTCCTCAACAAGCCACAATTTCAGCGCTGTTAACTCACGTAAGACGAGGAACAATAGATAATGTTTATAGTTTGCGTGGTGGTGCAGCTGAAGCAATTGAAATTGTTGCTAAAGGTGATGAGAAGTCTTCAAAAGTGGTTGGTCGAGCCATCAAAGATATTAAGCTACCACCAGGCACAACAATTGGAGCGGTAGTTCGTGGCACAGAAGTATTAATCGCTCACTCTAATACCTTAATCGTTGAAGAAGACCATGTTATTTTATTCTTAGTTAATAAGCGTTATATCAACGATGTTGAAAAATTATTTCAAGTCAGTGCTATTTATTTTTAGTTTTTTTTAAATACGATGAAACTGATATAAATCATTAAAATTTGATCAGGTGCGCCAGAATCCAGGAGTAAACAACACTAACAAGGTAAATATTTCTAATCGACCAAATAACATTGCCATAATTAATACCCACTTACTATCATCACCAATATTTGAAAAATTAGCAGCAACTTCACCTAATCCTGGGCCAAGGTTATTAATTGAGGCGGCTACCGCGGTAAAAGCAGTAATATCATCTATACCTGTAGCTAAAAGCAATAACATGCAAATAACAAACACCGCGGCATAGGCAGAGAAGAACCCCCAAACAGCTTCAACAACACGATCTGGTAGCACTTTTTTTCCAATTTTTATACTAAATATAGCTTTAGGATGAACTAATTTATTTAACTCACGGATACCTTGCAAGTAAAGCAACAGCACACGAACAACCTTCATTCCACCCGCCGTACTTGCCGCACACCCACCAATAAAACTAGAAAAAATCAATAATATAGGTAACAACGTAGGCCAATCAGCAAATGAGGTAGTTGTAAAGCCAGCAGTGGTGCTTATCGATACAGATTGAAATAATGCCTGATCAAAGGCTTTATCAGAATCTTGATAGGTACCTGAAGTCATCAATACCGTGAAACAAATCAGTGTTAGCATGAGCTGAATTGCGATAAAAACTTTAAATTCAGGATCATAAAAATAATTTTTGAGGGATTTACTTTGTACCACAGCATAATGCAATGCAAAATTAACACCCGAAATAATCAAGAAAAATACACAAATAAAATTAATAACTGGGCTATTAAAATACCCCATACTGGCATCGTGGGTAGAAAAGCCACCAATAGCTATTGTGGAAAAAGAATGACAAATAGCATCAAAGCCTGACATCCCAGCTAACCAATAAGCCGTTGCACAAGCAATAGTTAATGATAAATAAATGTACCATAAATGTTTAGCCGTATCGGCTATTCTCGGTGTCATTTTTGAATCTTTAACAGGCCCAGGAATTTCTGCACGATATAACTGCATACCACCAATACCCAACATGGGCAAAACAGCAACAGCTAAGACAATAATCCCCATACCCCCTAACCACTGTAATTGTTGACGATACCACAATACTGCATGAGGCAAACCTTCAATATGTGTTAAAATAGTAGCGCCAGTGGTTGTTAATCCAGAGAATGATTCAAAAAAAGCATCTGTTATAGATAACGAAGGTTGCTCAAGAAGAATAAGAGGAATAGCAGAAAAACTGGCTAATACTAACCAAAATAACACAACAATCAAAAAGCCTTCTCGGGCTCTTAAATCTGTTTTTTGATTTCTATTCGGGTACCAAGCTAAAAAACCTGTGAATAGACACCATAAAAACCCCATTAAAAATGGTACCCCACCGCCATCACGGTAAATAAGAGAAACTAAAGCAGGCGGTAACATAGTGACACTGAGTAATGCCAATAGCAAACCTAAAATTCGAATAATGTTTTTATATTGCACGTTTTATTTTCATTGTTATTTTATTTCAGCTACAAACCAAGTTACAAATTATCCGACGGGGTTAACGATAGCTCTCCTGCAGATAATGTTTGCAGTTTATGTTCTATCCAAGCTAATTCTGCTTTAGGTAAAGAAAGCTTAAATTGCACTTGCTGTAGATATTCTTGTTCAATAACCTGCCCTTGTACTTGGCTAATTATATGTAGTACATCATCAACTTGGTTATATTGACATGCTAATGTTTTTGTCGCCATCGCTATTTTAGTTTTCGATTGTAAAAAAACCAACGCTTGACGAACACTATCTCCATACGCACGCTGTAAACCGCCAGTACCTAACTTTGTTCCACCAAAATATCGTACAATAACAGCACAAACCTGCCCAATCCCCCCGCCTTGTAAAACGGCTAACATAGGCTTCCCCGCTGTACCACTAGGCTCACCATCATCAGAATACCCATAACCCAAACTATTATTAGCAGCCTTTGTTAGGAAAGCATAACAATAATGGCTTGCTTGCGGGTGTAAAAGCTGACATTGCTTTACTTGTTCTTTAGCTTCTTCAATACTCTCACAAGGCTCTAAGAAACAAATAAAGCGACTTCGGTTGACAACAGTTTCATGCTCAACCTTATTAACGGCTATCTTATATGGTGTAACCATTACGATTAATCTAGCCCTAAATCACGTGTCATATTTTCATTATGAGATTGATGAACGATGATATTATCTTCAATACGAATACCACCATAATCACGCATTTCATCCACTTTAGGCCAATTAATTTGATCGCTATAAGCTGATTCTTTTAATGTTCTCAATAAAGAATCAATAAAATACAAACCAGGTTCTATCGTAAACACTTGACCGGCTTCAACTGTTCTTGAAGTACGTAAAAATGGATGATTATCAGGTGCGTTTATATGAGTTCCACGATCATCAGCCATAAACCCACCCATATCATGCACCTGCAAACCTAAATGATGCCCTAACCCATGAGGAAAAAATGTACTAACAATACCTGACTCTACTGCTGTTTCAGCACTCACTTTAATAAAATTAAATTCAGCTAATACTTTTGCTACTTCATTGTACGTTGCTATATGTAGATCAACATAGTTCACGCCTGGTTTCAAACCATTGACAGCGTTTAACATCAATTCATTCATACGTAATATTAAGTCTGCAAATTTATCTTGTTTAAAGGCATAAGTGCGAGTGATATCTGCTGCATAACCATTAAAATTTGCCCCCGCATCAATTAAAAAAGACTTGTGTATTTGCGGTGGAGTTTTATCTAAGGCCATGTAATGTAACACTGAACAATTCTTATTTAATGCAACAATATTTCCATAAGGTGTTTCATCAGACGTATAGCCTATTGCACTCAGGTAAGCATTTTGGATTGTATATTCAGTACCTCCACTTAAAAAAGCAGCTTTAGCGGCGGTATGGGCTTTAACAGCCAAAGCATTTGATTGACGTAAACAAATTTGCTCATAAGCCGTTTTATAGGCACGATGATAATGAATATAATTAAGCAGCCGTTCAGGGTTGATATCTTCAAAACCTAACGCTTTTGCTACTTCAATATGACTACCAATATAAGCAAAATCTTTTTTATCATAGGGAAGTAACTTATCAACCCCACTTGCTTGAGTCAGTACTTTTATATGAAAGAATTCATGCCAATAATCATCGGTCAAAGGGATTACCTTATGCCAAAAGTCAACAGGTTGATAATATATAAGAGTTGGTTTGTCTTCACCATTCACTATCAGCCAACAGTTGGGCACATCAATTAAGGGTAACCAATGTTTAAAATGAGGATTAACTCTAAAAGGGTATGCATTATCATCAAGAAATGCTTTTATTTCTTGACCTGAATGAATAACAACACCTTCAATTTTTTCATAAGACAAAGCTTGCCTTATTCGCTGTTGTAAACAATCAATATGTGCTGAATATTCTTCTTTCAACTTGTTAGATAATGTATTCATAAACCCTCCGAAAAATTTTCGATATCATAACACACCCTTTTATTGGCAAGCCATAATAGCATTATGATGCTTATATTAAGTTGTGCAGCATTTTTTACACTTCGTTTTCTTTTATAGAAAATACTGATACTAACCGCCAATACTCATATTAATAACATTTTCAAAAATCTGACTAACCTGCCCTGGTTTATTCTCATAAATTTCTTGGTAGGCAAGAACACTTTTAACATAATTCCTAGTTTCTTTATAAGGAATTGTTTCAATCCAAATATCAGCAGGCACTGCTTGAACACTATCAACCCATGTACCAACCCTATATGGCCCTGCATTGTATGCTGCTGTTGCAAGTACTGCATTACCTTTTGTTTTGCCAAGTAATATTTTTAAATATTTAGTGCCTAATTTAATATTGTTTTTTGCATTTAATAAATACCGTGTATTTATTTTACCTTTTTGCAAGTGTTTAGCTGTATTAGGCATTATCTGCATTAATCCTTTCGCGCCTACGGGTGAATTAGCATCATGCATAAAAGAACTTTCTCTGCGCGCTATAGCAAAAGCCCAAGAAGGTGCTATTTTTTGTGCCAAAGAGTAATAATGTATTTCTTCATTGTAGGCTTTAGGAAAACGTAGCCCTACATCATCTAGATAGCCAACATTTGCCAAGGTAAAAATAGTGCGGTCAAACCATTGATTTTCATTAGCTACTTTGGCTGCAACTAATTTTTCACGATCATTCAATTGAGCAATTAAATAATTCCATTCTGACCGAGCTTGACGAAATCGCCCTAAAGAATAAAATTCAAATGCTCTTTTTGCAGCAGGATAGTTAATAAGATTACGCTTTTCTTCCAATGTAAAATCTAAGGGCCTATTTTGTAAATTTACAGGGATTTTTAAATAACCTGCAGCGAGAAAACCATAATAATGACGCTCATTAGCCAATTGCTGCAATAAGAGCTCACCTGATTCATCCATGTTGGTTGCAATTAAAGCTCTTGCATACCAATACTTCCATTTTAAATCGTCTTTATGCTCATTCGGCAATTGTTTGATTTCACTAATCAAACGCTCCCAATCCTGCTGTTTTAATGCTTGAGATAAGCGCCATTGCAATATATTTTTACTAAGCAAATTATAATCTAACTTATCTAACCACTGTTGAGCAGCATGATGATTTTTTGCAGATAAAGCTAAGGCAAATTTTTCAGTTATTTGTTGATGTTGTTGTTGAGTAAAATTAAACTTAAGTTGTGCTTTTTTAAAACTACGTAATGCGCTATCAGGGTAGCGCCAAATGAGCCTATTTAAGCCATAGGTTAATATTTCTGTTTCTCTTGCAGACTTATTTGGGAAATTTTTTAATTTACTGACAATTGAAGGATCACGTCTAACTTTATGCCATAACGTTCCTAAATATTGCTGTTCTGTTGGTAATAATTTAGTTAAATATGGAATGAGTGTGTGTTTTCCACCATTTGCAGCCAAAACTAAACGCTGCCAAATACGTTCATTTGTTTGATATCCAGCTTTTTTCCACCTTTCAAAAAGTGGATCACATGCTTTATCTTGAGATTTACCTACAACCCACAGTTTTGTAACCTGCGGTAAAATATCACTTTCAGGTACTCCTGACTGTAATTTGAAGTTGAGTTGATGGCACGTCAATTTAACATTTGAAGTAGGCTTAAATGCTTGCAAAAACAATATGCCTTGTTTCCTACTTGCAAGAAAATTCAACCATTTTTTTCGCAATGGCCAATCGAGAGGCGTACCTTGGTATTTATCTAAAAAAGTGTTTATTTCTGTCGCATCAGAAAGTTGCATTTTATAGATCAGTCTTCGCTGATCTAAATAAGGTTGTAAAGGATAATAATGAAGTTGATTATAGAGTGTTTGAAATTGGACCGAGTTACTTTTGTGCGTTAGTTTCTCAGCTTTTATAAAACTTTGTTGTTGAGCTTTATTTACACTTAGTTTTATCGGCTCACTCGCAGGCGAAATTGAGCTATAAATCACTATTATTAGCGCTAATACTCGTTTCGACACTAAACTAGTTAACATTAACTTCTCTATTCGCAAAACACATTCATTACTCTAGAGTATAAATAAAAATGATGTAAAATACGATGACAATAGCAATTTCATCTAACGAACTTATTTTTATGCTTAACGACATTTTTCAACAAACAGATCATTCTCTCGATGCTATAGGACTACGTTGCCCTGAACCAGTCATGATGGTTCGACTAAAAATACGAAAAATATTAAGCGGAGAAACTCTATTAATAACGTGTGACGATCCATCAACAACACGTGATATCCCCAGCTTTTGTCAATTTATGGAGCATGAACTTGTTGCTAAAAAAATAGATCAAAAACCCTATTTATATGTTATTAAGAAGAGCTAACATAGATAGCCCTCCTCCAAGTTTATCTACTTCTCTAAATATTTAAGCTGGTAATTCTGCCTTTTTCAACATTACAAATAGTTCATCTTTAAATTGAAGCCGTTCCTTTTTTTTCTGCTCTAAATATTCATCGCTGGTGTTCTCTACTCCTTGTTCTATTCGTACAATTTCCTGGTTAACTTCATGGTAATCATTAAAAATACGAGCAAAATGATTATCATTCATTTTCAGGTGATGAATTTCAGCTTCAAATTCCGGGAATTCGTGATGAAGGTCATGTTTTTCTATAATCATAGTATTCTCCTGTACGCGTTTAATTATCTATCAATACAATCTTTCTTTACTGATACCTTACTCTTATATTCATTGTAAAAATTGATCTAGCTCAAGGCTCTCAGTTTTAACTTTATCAGATCAAGCAAACTTAGTTTTATCATCACTGTGCTCCTTATAGTTACGACTCTGAAACATTTACAACACAAACAAAAAAAGAGCAAACACGTTGCTCTTTTTAACTGTAACCACCTAATAAATGAAATATTTACAATAGCGATATATCTGCAATTGCAAAGAAGCTATTGCGGATTTCATTCAATAAAGTTAATCGATTTATTTTTACTGCTTCATCATCACTCATCACCATTACATTATCAAAAAAGGTATCAATCGGTGTTTTCAATTGAGCTAATTCTGTTAATGCTGCTTGATAGTTTTTATCCGCCATTAATGGAACTACTTTTAAATTTACCGCTTCGAATATAGTTGCTAGGTCTTTCTCTGGCTCTTCAGACGCTAACTCAATTTTAAACTCATCAAAAAGTTGTCCTTCAAACTTGGCAAGAATGTTACCGACACGTTTATTGGCAGCCGCTAAGGTTTCTGCTTCTGGTAATTGACCGAAATAACTTACCGCTTTAATGCGTTTGTCAAAATCTAGTGGTGCACTTGGCTTTTTAGCAAGTACCGCTTGAATAACATCTACAGCAATACCCTGCTCTTGATAAAATGCACGGAAGCGACCCATTACAAAATCAAGTACGTTCTCTGCTGTATTAGTATTACTTAACTTATCCCCAAATAAAGCAATACTTTCGCTAATAAGCGTAGCAAGGTCTAAATCAAGCTGTTTTTCAATAATAATACGTATTACACCAATTGCTGCTCTTCGTAGTGCAAAGGGGTCTTTATCACCCTTAGGTGGCTGATTAATACCAAAGATACCAACAAGCGTATCAATTTTATCACTTATCGCAACTGCACAACCAATATTAGCTTCTGGTAAACTATCACCAGCAAACCTAGGACGATATTGATCTTCTAATGCTTGGGCTATAGTTGAGGCTTCACCATCATTGATAGCATAGTACTTACCCATTGTTCCCTGCACTTGTGGGAACTCTAACACCATGTCAGACATCAAATCTGTTTTACTTAACAAACCTGCACGGTAAGCATCTTCACTGTTCTCGCCTAACTGTTGAGCAATCACTTTACTTAGTTCCGCAATTCGCTCTGATTTTGCTTTTAATGTACCAAGTTGTTTTTGAAATAATACTGATTCTAACGTTGATAATCTTGATTCCAGTGTTTGCTTTTGATCTGTTTTAAAGAAAAACTCTGCATCGGCTAACCGTGGGCGAATAACTTTTTCATTACCAAAAATAACTTGCTGAGGATCTTTAGACTCAATATTACTAACAAAAATAAACTTGTTTACTAATTCACCATCATTTGTTGTTACTGGAAAGTATTTTTGATGATCTTTCATTGAATAAATTAACGGCTCTGCGGGTACTTTAAGAAAATCACTATCAAAAGTACCCACTAACGTTACTGGCCATTCAACTAATGAGGTTACTTCTTCTAATAAGTCTTCATCAATTAAAGCTACCGCTGAAATATCTGTTGCAACCTGCTTGATTTGCGAAACAATTTTATCTTGGCGAGCTTGATAATCAACAACCACAAAGGCTTTTAATAATTCAGCTTGATAGTCATTAGCATGGTTTAAAGTAATTAAACCTTGGTGATGAAATCTATGCCCTTGCACTTGATTACTTGAGTTAACGCCAAGTGCTGCACCTTTAATAATTTTATCACCAAACATCATTGTTAAAGTATGAACTGGACGAATAAATTGGGTACGTTCTGCTCCCCAACGCATAGGTTTTGCAATGGGTAATTTATGTAAAGCGTTTGCAACCATATCAGGTATTAGTTCACTAATCGCTTTACCAGCAACTGTTGCTTTATATAATAACCACTCACCTTTGGGTGTAATTAAACGCTCAGCTTGTTCTACTGTAATACCATTAGAGCGTGCCCAACCTTCTGCTGCTTTACTCGCTTGACCTTGCTCATCAAAAGCTACGTTAACTGCTGGGCCGCGCTTTTCAACTATTTTATCTTGTTGTTTAGCTACTAAATTCAATACTTGTACAGCTAAACGACGAGGCGTAGCAAACCATTTAATGTCAGAATAGCTTAAATCACCACTGTCTAGCTGATTTTTAATATTATCAAAAAATGCTGTTGCTAATATTTTTAATGACTTCGGTGGTAGTTCTTCTGTTCCAAGTTCAATAAGGAGAGTTTCTGTCGTCATTATTTTTCTCCTTTTGTTGCTGATTCTTTTGCTTTGTTATCTTTAGCCATATCATTCTTACATAAGGGGAAACCTAACTCTTCACGTTTGGCGTAATAAGCTTCTGCACAGGCTTTAGATAAAGTTCGAACACGTAATATATAACGTTGACGTTCTGTTACTGATATTGCATGACGTGCATCAAGTAAATTAAAAGCATGTGACGCTTTCATTACCTGCTCGTATGCCGGTAATGGTAAATTAGCTTCTATCAATTTTTGGCTATCTTTTTCACATTGGTCAAATTGTGAGAACAAAGCATCTACATCAGCAAATTCAAAATTGTATGTAGATTGTTCAACTTCATTTTGGTGGAATACATCACCATAGTATACGGTACCCATAGGACCATCAGTCCAAATCAAATCATAAATACTATCAACATTTTGAATGTACATAGCTAAACGTTCTAAACCATAGGTAATTTCGCCTGTAACTGGCGTGCATTCTAAACCACCTACTTGTTGAAAATAGGTAAATTGTGTTATTTCCATACCATTAAGCCAAATTTCCCAACCTAAGCCCCATGCGCCTAGCGTGGGTGATTCCCAATTGTCTTCAACAAAGCGAATATCATGCACGAGCGGATCAATACCTAACTCTTTTAATGAATCAAGATATAAGTCTTGTATGTTTTTGGGTGAAGGTTTTAGCATTACTTGAAATTGATAATAATGTTGTAAACGGTTCGGGTTTTCACCATAACGACCATCTGTTGGTCGTCTACAAGGTTGCACATAGGCACTGCTAATAGGCTCTGGTCCTATTGAACGTAAAAATGTCATTGGGTGGAATGTTCCGGCGCCAACTTCTAAGTCTAACGGTTGAACGATAACACAACCTTGTCGTGACCAGTAATCTTGCAACTGCAAGATAAGTCCTTGAAACGTTTTACAATTGAAACTTGTCATGGGTATTGAAATTCACTATGAGTTATAAATTAACACGCATTAATTACGTGCGGTTTTAAAGTAGAAATGCTCGGTTTTGATGACCGAGCATATTATTCATATTAATGAAAATCAACTTTTCTTAATACGTCTACTTTTCGTACTTTTTACTTAAAAATCTAAGTTTGCAACTTTCAGTGCATTCTCTTCAATAAAAGCACGGCGCGGTTCAACATGATCACCCATTAGCGTATTAAATAGTTGATCTGCTGCAATAGCATCTTCTATTGTTACTCTGAGCATACGACGTGTTGCTGGATCCATGGTAGTTTCCCATAGTTGATCTGGGTTCATCTCACCCAATCCTTTATAACGTTGTATATATTGACCTCGTTTCGATTCAGCCATCAACCAGTTAAGAGCCTCTTCAAAGCTAGTAATAGATTTAACTTTTTCACCACGTTTAACATACGCACCTTCTTCCATCAGGTCATTAATTGCCGTATTTAATGAGGTGATTATGCCAAATTCATTCGACTGAATAAACTCATAGCTACAGCTATAAGTTTTATCTATACCATGTTTACGTACAATAAACTGAGGATAATAAATATTACGTTCTGTATTATACTGTACAGTTACACTATAAATCGAGCCATTGCCATCTTGATCTTCAAGTTGTGTAATTAAATCTTTTGACCACTCATCAACCTTTGTTTTATCAGAGAAGTCTTCTTTGGCAATATTTTTACTGTAAATCATTTTCTCTAGAATATCGCTTGGAATTTGTCTAGATATACGCTTTATTGTTTCCATTGTAGATCTAAACTGAGTTACTAACTGCTCTAATGCGAGACCCGATATTGCGGGTGCATCTTCATTTACATGAATAGAAGCATTATCTAACGCCAACGTTGTTAAGTATTCTGTTAACCCATCATCATCTTTTATGTAACGTTCTTGCTTACCTTTTTTCACTTTATACAAGGGTGGTTGTGCTATAAAGATATGACCGCGTTCCATAATTTCTGGCATTTGACGATAGAAAAAGGTTAATAATAATGTTCGAATGTGTGAACCATCAACATCCGCATCTGTCATGATAATAATACTGTGATAACGAAGCTTTTCAGGATTATATTCATCACGGCCAATGCCACAACCTAATGCCGTGATCAATGTACCCACTTCCTGAGACGATATCATCTTATCGAAACGTGCTTTTTCTACGTTAAGTATTTTACCTTTAAGTGGTAATATTGCTTGGTTTTTACGATTACGCCCCTGCTTAGCTGATCCGCCAGCAGAATCCCCTTCCACAATATATAATTCAGAAAGTGCAGGATCCTTTTCCTGACAATCAGCTAGTTTACCTGGTAAACCTGCAATATCTAACGCACCTTTTCGTCGCGTCATTTCACGCGCTTTACGTGCTGCTTCACGTGCTCTTGCTGCATCAACAATTTTCATAATAATTGTGCGAGCAACAGCTGGTTTTTCTAATAAGTATTCACCTAATTTCTCACCCATAGCCTGTTCAACAGCAGTTTTAACTTCTGATGATACTAATTTATCTTTTGTTTGTGACGAAAATTTAGGATCTGGCACTTTCACTGAAATAACCGCCGTTAAGCCTTCACGAGCATCGTCACCTGAAGCATTGGTTTCTGTACTACCGCCCTTCTTCGTTTTATTAAGGCCTTCTTTAACCATATAACTATTTAACGTACGTGTTAACGCTGTACGGAAACCACTTAAATGTGTACCACCATCTTTTTGTGGAATATTATTAGTAAAGCAATGAATGCTTTCTTGGAAGCCATCATTCCACTGCATCGCAACTTCAACAATAATTCCATCTTCTCTTGCTAAATCAAAATAGAAGATCTCTTCATTTACAGGTGTTTTATTCGTATTTAGGTAATCTACAAAGGCTTGTATACCACCATCAAACTTGAAGTGATCTTCTTTACCTTCTTCACGTTCATCAATTAATTTAATTGATATACCAGAGTTTAAGAAAGATAATTCTCTAATACGCTTCACTAATAAGTCATAATGAAATAGTACATCAGTAAACACTTCAACACTTGGCCAAAACCTTACTTCTGTTCCTGTTTTATCACTTTCACCAACCACTTTTAGTGGTTCATCTGGAATACCAATAGAATAAAATTGTTCAAAAAGTTTTCCGTCACGGCGAATATTTAATTTTAATTTACTACTCAATGCATTTACAACAGAAATACCAACACCATGAAGACCACCAGATACTTTATATCCAGAGTCATCTCCGCCAAATTTACCACCTGCATGTAATACAGTCATGATAACTTCAGCTGCTGAAACCCCCTCCTCTGGATGCAATTCTGTTGGTATACCACGACCATCATCTATAACAGAAACTGAACCATCTAAGTGAATGGTTACAACGATATCAGTACAGTGCCCCGCTAATGCTTCATCAATTGAGTTATCTAAAACCTCAAAAACCATGTGATGTAAGCCTGTGCCATCATCTGTGTCACCTATATACATGCCTGGTCTTTTTCGTACGGCATCAAGTCCTTTTAATACTTTAATACTGGCCGAGTCATATTCATTTTCTACTGTCATAGTTTTAGCCTATTCAATTGCTTTTTCTGTTTTTTCATTCAGAATTATCTGGGTACATCGCTGTTATTTCGCCATGTTTCACGTGAAACACTTTGTAATTTTCGAGCTTTGTAGTCGAACTCAAATCTGTGCTAGTAAGCACAGAGTCAATACAACTATCATGTTTTCGATCATAATCTTTTGCATCAAAACGATCAAAAAATGGTTGTAAAACCTCGCTTTCAATTGCAGTTATAAGAACTTGGCAATTAAGTTGCTCTAAAGCAGATGACAATGCTCGTCTAGAATTTATATCTAACTCAGCACCAATGTCGTCTATCAATAAAATTGGTTTTACTCGATTAACTTGTGCAATTAATTTTGCTTGTGCAAAAGTTAATGCCAGTAAAAACAACTTTTGTTGTCCTCGTGATAACTGCGTTTCTAGTGATTGATTATCAAGAAGAAATTTTACATCAAATTTATGTGCTCCATACAAGCTATAACCATAGTTTGCTTCTCTTTCATAATGATTCAATAATACATCAATTAAATCTTTTTTTTGTGGCCATCCCTGTAAATATTGTACCGTTACTCTGCTTTTCAAATCTGGTAGTAAAATAGCTAACCAACTGTCTAATTCTTTAATTAATGCGGTAGTATATTCGTATCTGACTTGTGCAACTTGTATGGATAATTCACAAAATTGCTCAGTCCAATATGATAACATAGCCTTACTGGTGCCATTGTTTAAACGAATACAGGCGTTTCTTTGTTTCAGAACCCTGTTAAAGTTTTTCCACTGAGACGAAAAATCATGTTCCACGTGAAACATACCAAGATCAATAAATTTTCTTCTTTCTTTAGGTCCACCAAAAAAAAGTTTAAAGCTTTCAGGTGTTACAATCTGAATAGCAATATTTTTAGCTAAAACAGATAAACGATAATGTCGTTCACCGTCAATTTTTATATTCGTTTCGCCAGTTAAAATGTTACGGCTTATACCAAGTTGACAATTATTGTTGTTTTTAATACTAATAACAAAATTAACTTTTTCATAACAAACTAGTGCATCAGATTTGCTAGTTCTGAATGATTTACCATGTCCTAAATAAAATAACGCCTCTAATAAACTGCTTTTCCCACTCCCATTATCACCAACAAAAAAATTAAATTTACTATGGAAGTTGATATCCAAATCATTCAAATTACGAAAATTACGAGTAATTAATTTAGTTACACTCATTTATAATGATCAATAATAAATGTTATAAACGCATCGGCATAACAACATAGAGTGCTTCACCAGAAGAAGCTCCTTCAATAACAACACTTGAATTGGCATCAGCCAAAGTAAATTTGACTTGCTCATCCTTAATAGCGTTGAGAACGTCCAGAACATAACTAACATTGAAGCCAATTTCTAATTCGTCATACGGAAAATCTATTTCTAATTCTTCTTCAGCTTGCTCTTGTTCAGGGTTATTAGCTGTTATTTTTAATAAAGCATGAGAAAAATTTAATCGAACACCTTTAAATTTCTCATTTGATAATATAGATGCTCGTGAAAGTACTTGACGTAATTGTTCTTTGTCTGTCACAAAAACTTTATCACCATTACGTGGTAAAACTCGACGATAATCAGGAAAACGACCATCAACCAATTTACTTGTAAAAGAAAATTCTGTATCGATAATACGTAAATGATTTGAACCAAGATAAACTTGAACATATTCTTCTACGGGTGCGAGTAATCTAATTATTTCGAGAATCCCCTTTCGAGGAACTATAACTTGTCTCGCTGGTAAATTAAGAGAATCATTTGATATTTTACAAATAGCAAGTCGGTGGCCATCTGTAGCAACAGAACGAATTTCATTTGCTTCGCTTTCAATAGACATACCATTTAAGTAATAACGAACATCTTGGTTAGCCATAGAAAAATGCGTACTTTCAATTAAGCGCAATAAATCGGATTTTAATAATTGAAACTCAACATCACCCTTCCACTGTTCTATATTCGGAAAATCATCTGCAGGTAATGTGGATAATGAATACCGACTACGACCAGAACTTAATTTAACACTATCACCCTCGCCTTCCACATTAAAAGTCAGCATAGCGTTTTCTGGTAAGCTTTTACAAATATCGAGTAACTTGCGCGCAGGAATAGTTATTTTACCATCAATCCCTTCATTATCTAGTTGCGCATGAGCAACCATTTCTAGCTCTAGGTCAGTAGCAGTTAATGTTAAAGTATGCCCTTTAATATCAAAAAGAATATTACCCAAAATAGGCAATGTACTTTTTCGTTCAACAGCACCTGAAACTAACAATAATGGCTTAAGTAATAATTCTCTGTTAAGTGAAAATCTCATCTATATTCCTGCTTCTGAGCAAATGTATTATTATTTAAAAGTAACACGCAAATTAATGAAAACATCAATATGTACCAAGCGTAAATAAACTAAGAAGACAATGTTCTAATTAAATTAGAATAATCTTCTTTAATATCATGTAGTTCCTCACGTAACGACTTAACTTTACGACAGGCATGAAGTACTGTTGTATGATCTCTTCCACCAAAAGCATCCCCTATTTCAGGCAAACTATGATTGGTTAATTCTTTAGATAATGCCATTGCTAGTTGTCTAGGTCTAGCCACAGATCGATTTCTTCTTTTTGAAAGTAAATCAGAAACTTTAATCTTATAGTATTCTGCCACTGTTCGTTGAATATTATCAATAGTAACTAACTTATCTTGTAATGCTAATAAATCACGTAAAGCCTCACGGACAAAGTCAATAGTTATTGCTCTACCAGTAAAATTGGCGTTAGCAATAACACGATTAAGTGCACCTTCTAATTCACGAACATTAGAACGTAGGCGCTTAGCTATGAAAAAAGCAACCTCGTCAGCTAAGTTTATATTACTTTCTTGGGCTTTAGTTTTTAATATAGCCACTCGAGTTTCAAGTTCTGGTGGCTCAATAGCAATTGTTAGCCCCCAACCAAAACGGGATTTTAACCGATCTTCAACAGCGACTTCTTTTGGGTATCGGTCACTGGTTAAAATAATTTGTTGATTACCTTCAAGTAGTGCATTAAAAGTATGAAAGAATTCTTCTTGCGTTCGATCTTTTCCTGCAAAGAATTGAATATCATCAATAAGTAAAGCATCAACACTACGATAGTATTGCTTAAACTTTTCCATGGCATTATTTTGCAAGGCTTTTACCATGTCTTGTACAAAACGTTCTGAATGCATATAAGCAATTTTAGCATTGGGGTTATTTTGTAAAATACCATTACCTACCGCATGCAATAAATGCGTTTTACCTAAACCAGTACCACCATAAATAAAAAGAGGATTATAAGCAGCACCTGGGTTATCGGCAACTTGAGAAGCAGCAGCTCTTGCAAGTTGGTTAGATTTACCTTCAACAAAATTATCAAACGTATATTTTACCCTAACGTTTGGTTTATTAGGTAAATTTGTTTCTGCAGTTGAAGAAGAAGTCGATTTAGTGTTTAAACTGAAGTTTGCACTTGCAGAATTTTCAGTGTTATTTTTAGGTGTTGCTAATGGCTTACTACCCACATCGAATCTAAGAAGATAAGGATCTTCACCGTCAGTCGTAGAGATCAATTCGTTGATCCTATGAACATACTTGTCGCGAACCCAATCTAATACAAAGCGGTTTGGTGCATAGAGTGTTAATACGTTATCCGTAACAACACACTGTAGTGGACGAATCCACATGCTAAACTGTTGTGCTGGCAATTCTTCTTGAAGAACAGTAAGGCATCGCTGCCAAAGAGAATGTTCCAACCAAAACTCCAATGGAATATATTTTAACCGTTTATTGTTCACACTCGAATTAGAGACTAATTTTAGACAAAACAAAAATTGTATGTGTGCACAATAAGATCATTGTTCAAAAAAGACAGGTATTACACCTGAAAAAGAAAAACAAACGGAAATTTTTATTATGTGTGCCCATTATCTCTATACTTATCCACAAGTGCAATATTGACAGACAACAATTCGTCATTATTTTGATAATTAATTGCTAAAAGCCTGTGAAACATCAATATAACGCATTTTTTAGATTAAAAAAAAGCTAAAAAACTATACTTAGTATATTTACTTATGAAGAAAAAAATCACAAATTTACAAAATTAAGCTAGATTTAAAACTAAGCCTGTGGATATTTTTCACAAAACTGTCATTCAAGTAATTATAATAAAATAAAACAGCAAGATCATAGAATGATCTTTGTAAATAATATCTCATAATCATTGACAACGTAGCTAGTTAGATTTAGAATTCGCCCTCTTTTTTTAGACCTGTGTGCTCAACTAGCTTTTTTGTTAGGGCAACAACAACCGACGGATTAGCGTAATGAAAAGAACATTTCAACCTAGCGTATTAAAGCGTAAGCGTAACCACGGATTCCGTGCTCGTATGGCAACTAAAAATGGCCGTGCTGTTATAGCTCGTCGCCGTGCTAAAGGCCGTGCGCGCCTTAGCGCTTAATCTTAACTTTTTTTCTTACTTAGAAATAGAATTAAGATGGTAACCAACACGGTTACTTATGAATTTAATCGGGAGTCACGCTTGTTGACTCCCGGTCACTTTCAATCTGTATTTAAAAAACCTGTCCGATTTGGCTCTCGCCACTTTACAATATTGATTACCCCAACAAACTTACCTGATGATTCATGTAAAAATAATCGTCTTGGATTAGCTATAGCCAAAAAACGCGTTAAGCTTGCCGTGCAACGAAATCGCATTAAACGAATTGTTAGAGAGAGTTTTCGACTAAACCAACATAACTTACCTGCTATCGACATGGTCGTTATGGTAAAATCGGGTATTGATCAACTCAACAATGCCGAAATCAACCAAGAATTAACTAAAATATGGCGAAAAATAATTCAGCGCCACAAAAATTAACAATAGCATTTATAAAAGCTTACCAGCGATTTATTAGTCCTATTTTAGGAACAAATTGCCGATTTCAGCCCACTTGTTCATGTTATGCACATCAGGCTATTGAACGTTTTGGTGTAATGAAAGGATGTTGGTTAGCAGGCAAACGTATAATAAAATGTCATCCGTTAAATGAAGGTGGTGAAGATCCTGTGCCACCACTAAAAAAAGAGAAATAGTAACAAAATCATTAAAAGCTAACCTATTTTTGAACTCTAATACTAAAAGAGTGTTGGTTTGCTGTTAAACCTAGTCTAAAATGTTTTGCTATTAATTACATGCAAGAGGTAAAAACCTGTTGCCAACCCAAAAACAAGAGAAATAAATCTTATGGAATCTCAACGCAGTCTGCTTTTTATTGCGCTTATGGTTGTTACTTACTTACTATTTAGTCAGTGGCAACAACAAAATGCGCCAGCAGTTGAACCTACAACAATTAGTCAAGATGTTAATGTAAATAATGAACAAAAAACTAATGAAGAATTTGTACCTGAATCAACTGACTCACCAATAGCTATTGCAAAAGAAACCGCGTCAAGCTCCAAACTAATCAACATAACAACGGATACGCTTCGCTTAAAAATCAATACCCAAGGTGGCGATATTGTTGAAGCTAAATTGCTAAAATTTAACACTGAACAAGGTAATAATATTCCTTTTACTGTGATGCAAAATGGTAATCAAAAATATGTTGCACAATCTGGTTTAACTGGTGCAAACGGTGTAGATAGAGTTATTAAAGG
>Ga0193955_1000308_pt1 | contig 30286 bp, 29 predicted proteins | sample BB_6_MG_FD_140343 | JGI IMG/M metagenome (GOLD analysis project Ga0193955, IMG submission 140343) | Microbial mat bacterial communities from the Broadkill River, Lewes, Delaware, United States - BB_6_MG | ecosystem: Environmental > Aquatic > Freshwater > River > Microbial mats | place: USA... | reverse complement strand
CGCCCTTTGGGAGCTCATTAGCAAACTGATAACATCACAAAATTGAAGAAATATAGAGTAACTATGTTTAATCAATTTTCCTTGTTCTAAGCTCGCTAATAAAGCTCTGAGTTGGGAAGAAATTTAATCAAATTGGTATTGTTTTTTTCAATCTTTACTTTTATCTACTACTTTTACTTACATGGTTGCATAATCTACTTAAAACTTAATAAAAAAAATAGTTTTTAAAAGAATATATTTTTATTATCAAAAGCAGAGTGTTTCAATATGATTACAGTTTAATATTTACAGTAATAAATAAAACAGTTAATTAATAACGATTTTATCCGCTTAATTAATAAAAAATCCCCCATAATTCCCTTAACATTGCTAAAATATAAACTAAACAGGTTACTCTGAGGAATCCTCAACCTTGAAATATTCATCAATCTTGCATAAGTTTTTATTTTTTTGTTTTGCCCTCCCCTGTTTTTCAGTGCTCTCAAACCATTTATCTGCTGATGGTGAATCATTACCTGTATCTGACTACTTCACTCAAACATGGAGCACACATGATGGATTACCTCATAATGGTATAAATACCATATCACAAACTCATGATGGCTACCTTTGGATTGGCACGTGGGAAGGATTAGCTCGCTTTAATGGTAGAGAGTTCAAAATATTTACCCGAGGATCTGAAGCTGGTTTGCCTGATTCTGCGATTAAGAGTTTAACTTCAACACCATCTGGCGATCTTCTAGTTGCAGGTGCACGTGGAGGTTTATCGGAACGCAACAATAATCAATGGTCACCCAAAGATCCCGCTTCAACAATGATCAATCATGCTATCTACGATCACGACAACAACCTATGGCTAGCTTTAGAAGGTAAAGGATTGCTTTATCGAAACGTAAAAAGTCAGCAAAGCACTATTATTATCAACAATATTAGAGCCTATAAAATAGTGCAAGATAACGAAAAGACTATTTGGGTTGCAACAAATAAAGGTTTATATTCTGTTAAAAATAAAACCCTAGTACACCACTTTGATGAAACTTATGGTCTCCCTAATGTACCTGTCCAAGCACTTTTACTAACCCAAGAGAAAAAACTTATTGTCGGTACACAACAAGGAGCATATATATTAATTAATAATTTTTTCCAACCTTTACATCCACAGCTTTCAAACGAAAGAATTAGCAGTTTATTGCAAGACAATGCTTTAAATATTTGGCTAGGTACAGATAACCATGGAATCTTCAGACTCAATACAAAAAAAAATAAAGTAGAGCAATTGGATGATACAAGTGGTTTACCTAACAATAAAATCTCTGCTTTATATCAAGATTTTGAACAAAGTATTTGGGTGGGTACAAACAGTGGTTTATTTCGTTTAAGAGAAGCCCCATTTATAACTTTAACCACTAAACAAGGATTAGTTGATGACTATATTCGCAGTGTTTTATCGCATTCAGATGGCAGCTTATGGATTGGCAGTAGTAAAGGCTTAAACCAAATTAAACATGGCATAATTAGCACCATTAGTCTCACCCATGAAAATGAGCAAATATCTGTCTTAAGTTTAGCTGAAACACCTGAAAAACAAGTGTTGGTAGGAACCTACAATCAAGGATTATATATTGTTACTGACAATAAACTGCATAAAATTATGTCAACCGAAAACGGTTTGCCAAGTAATGAAATTAGAACTATTTTAGTTGATTCTTCTAAGCGCCTTTGGCTTGGCACGGCGTCAGGATTAGTCAAAATATCTCCTGATAAAAGTATAGAAGTATATAACAAACAAAGTGGTTTACCTGCTAGTTTTATCATGGCACTTATTGAAGATGATTATGGGAAAATATGGATTGGGACAGGCGATGGTATTGCGTCTTATAATCAGGGTACGATACAAACATACCGTCTTAATGAAAAATTTGATGCAGAGTATGCTTTTGGTTTCTACATTGAGCACAACATACTATGGATGGCCACTGACAGAGGTTTAATTCAAATTAATCTAACCACAAACGAAATGAATGCCATAACAAAAGAAAATGGACTGCCTGTCGACAAAATATTTCAAATAGTTGTAGATAATAACAACACTTTCTGGCTAACCAGCAACCGAGGAATAATCAGTCTTGCAAGAAAAGAAATCAATAATATTATTCAAGGCACAAGCGATCACATTAACTATCGATTATTTGCTGAAGGCGTTGGCTTGTTGAGTTCTCAAGCAAATGGGGGGTCTACACCTGCTGCTACGCTACATTATGATGGTAGCGTTTGGATTGCTACAGCAAAAGGCGTTAGTCATGTTAATCATGACAGATTACAGCACTTGGCTGAAACAATCATTCCAGTCGCGATAGAACAACTCAATGTAGATGGTAAGCCTTATTCCATTTCATCAACAGCCATACTCCCTGAAGGTGCTTCTCGCATTACCATTCACTATGCTGGTTTGGGCTACTTAATGGCGAAACACATTGAATACCAAACTCAATTAATTGGTTTTGATCAGGATTGGCAAAACAAAAATAATCAAACTTTCACAGAGTTTACTAATTTAGCCCCTGGTCAGTATACTTTTAATATGCGAGCCAAATACCCTAACGGGCAATGGCAGGAAAATATTGCTAGCATCAATTTTGTTATCACGCCTTTTTATTGGCAAACAAACATTTTTAAACTGTTTGTTCTGATCAGTTTATGTTTTATTTTATATACGGTTTATCGGTATCGAATGGTAAATATTGAGCAAAGCCAAGTGAAATTAAAAGACTTAGTTGCTCAACAAACCATTGAATTACAAAAACAAGCTGAGTTATTTTCTTATCAAGCTAACCATGATCAACTAACAGGCTTATTTAACCGCAGGGCTTTTGATGCTTGGTGTAATGATGATTTTGCTAAAGCTAAAATAAATAACCAGCCATTAACTATCATTATTCTCGACATAGACCATTTTAAAAAAGTTAATGATGAATATTCACACCTTATTGGTGATCAAGTTATTAAAGCGATTGCCAATATTTTACTTAAGCTAATTCAAGAGAACACTTGTCAAACCAAGTTAGCGCGTTGGGGAGGTGAAGAGTTTACAATATTAATGAACACCGATGAAAATAAAGCATATGATTTTTGTGAGCTAATTAGAGTGACCGTTAAAAATTATGATTTTTCAAATATAATTGATGACCTTAATATGACTATCAGCATAGGGTTAACTGATAATAGTGACGTAACTGAATACGACAAAATGATCAGCCGTGCCGATCAAGCACTATACTTTGCCAAAAACAATGGACGTAACCAAGTAAGGATATACCAGAATAGGGATGACGAAAACAACAAAAAAGTAGACAATCGAATTAACCAAGTTATCCGAGCAAAATCAAGAGAAAATGCTGAATCAAACAAAGATGATGTATAACTTTCAATAAAAAAGATTAAAAATGTGAGTATTATATAAACAATAATACTCACACTTGTTTAAACATTAAACGTGTGTATTACTCTACTTCTGGACGCATATGCGGAAATAAGATAACGTCTTTAATAGTCGGTGAATCACTAAACAACATTACTAACCTATCTATACCAATACCTTCACCTGCGGTTGGTGGTAAACCATATTCTAGGGCACGAATATAGTCATCATCAAAGTGCATCGCTTCATCATCGCCTGCATCTTTTTCTTCCACTTGTTTTTTGAATCGTGCAGCTTGATCTTCAGCATCATTTAACTCCGAGAAACCATTTGCTAACTCACGACCACCTACGAAAAATTCAAAGCGATCCGTAATAAATGGGTTTGCATCATTGCGACGAGCCAATGGTGAAACTTCCCAAGGATATTCTGTAATAAACGTAGGTTGTTCTAATAAATGCTCTGCAACTTCTTCAAAGATTTCACAAATATATTTACCTGGCCCCCAAACTTTAGCAGCATCGCCCTCTTTAACTCCAACGGTTTTTGCCATCGCTTTAATCGCATCAAAGTTATTTTCAGGGTCACGCAGTGCCGCTTCATTTATTTGGTGTCTTTCTTCTGCATATTTAATAATAGCGTCAACCATAGATAAACGCTGGAATGAACTACCAAAATCATAGAATTTTTCTTCTACTACTTCACCATCAGAGTTTTTAACTGTATTTCGAACCATAGAGGTACCCAGAACATCTTGGGCTATAGTGCGTAACATTTCTTCGGTCAAGTTCATCAAATCATTATAATCTGCATAGGCTTGATAAAATTCAATCATAGTAAATTCTGGATTATGGCGTGTTGATAAACCTTCGTTACGGAAATTACGGTTTATTTCAAACACTCGTTCAAAGCCACCTACAACTAAACGTTTTAAGTAAAGCTCTGGCGCTATTCTTAAATACATATCGATATCAAGGGCATTATGGTACGTTTGAAAAGGCTTAGCCGTTGCGCCGCCAGGGATTACTTGCAACATAGGTGTTTCAACTTCCATAAAGTCACGAGAGACTAGAAAGCTTCGTATGCCATCAATAATTTTAGAACGCATTTTAAAAGTGTTTCGTGTATCTTCATTAATGATCAAATCAACATATCGCTGACGATATTTCATTTCTTGATCAGACAATCCATGAAACTTTTCAGGCAACGGGCGTAATGATTTTGTTAATAACTGGTAATTGTCCATATTTACGTAAAGATCACCTTTACCTGATTTATGTAAAATACCTTTAACACCAACAATATCCCCAATATCTAAGCTACCTGATTTCTCTCTGATTTCTTTTTGCACTGTTTTTTCAGCATATGCTTGAATGCGTCCAGACATATCTTGCAAAACCAAGAACGGACCACGCTTAGCCATCACTCGGCCAGCAATTGCATAAGTGAGTTGTAATGATTCAAGTTCTTCTTTAGTTTTTTCACCATGTTCAGCTTGAATATCAGCAGCTAAATGTTCACGGTTGAAATCGTTTGGAAAACCATTGGCGTTACAATTAGAACGGATTTTCTCTAATTTTGTACGACGCTCAGCAATTAATTTGTTTTCATCTTGAGCTGGAGCTTGGTTATTTTTTGCTTTGTCAGTCATTATATTTCTCATTACGTATATGTAAATTAATCTTAATCTGTATTTTCTTACTACAAACCAGACTTCAAACTGGCTTCTAAAAACTTATCTAGATCACCATCTAAAACAGCTTGGGTATTACGGTTTTCAACACCTGTTCTTAAATCTTTGATGCGGCTGTCATCTAAAACGTAAGAGCGAATTTGACTACCCCACCCTATATCAGATTTACCATCTTCAAGTTCTTGTTTCCCTTCATTTTGCTTTTGAATCTCCATTTCATACAATTTTGCTTTTAACAATTTCATCGCGGTTGCACGGTTTTTATGTTGCGACCTGTCCGCTTGACAAGCAACAACTGCCCCCGAAGGAATATGCGTTAAACGAATAGCAGAATCAGTTTTATTAACATGCTGACCACCAGCCCCTGAAGCGCGGAACGTATCAACTCGCAAATCAGCAGGGTTTATGTCAATTTCAATATTGTCATCTATTTCTGGATAAATAAATGCTGAAGCAAAAGACGTATGACGACGGCCACTTGAATCAAATGGTGATTTTCTAACTAATCGGTGAACACCCGTTTCAGTACGTAACCAGCCATAGGCATACTCGCCGGTATATTTAATAGTGCAACCTTTAATGCCAGCTACATCGCCATCAGTTACTTCAATCGCTTCAGTTTTAAAACCATGTGCTTCCCCCCAGCGTAAATACATGCGCATGAGCATTTCTGCCCAATCTTGCGCTTCTGTACCACCTGAGCCAGATTGAATATCAAGATAACAATTATTAGCATCTTGGTCGCCACTAAACATCCGACGAAATTCAAGCTTTTCTAATACAGCATCTAATGCATCAGCTTCGTTTTTAGCATCATCAAAGGTTTCTTGATCTTCTTCTTCAAGGGCAAGTTCAACCAAACCTTCAATATCTTCACACCCTGTTTCTAACTCAACAATGGTGTTAACAACTTCTTCAAGACTACTGCGCTCTTTACCTAACGCTTGCGCTCGCTCAGGATCATTCCAAATATCAGGTAATTCTAATTCGCGAGAAACCTCAACTAAACGCTCCGCTTTAACGTCGTAGTCAAAGATACCCCCGAAGTAAATCGGCACGTTCACGAATCTCTTTTAATTTATTTATTATTGGGTTAACTTCAAACATAAGCCTTCGAATATATTCTCTCTATAGAAGTTTTCAAAAACAATATTAACTAGCGTTAAACTGTAGAAAAATAGTCGCGCATTATAGCCTAAAAAACTAGGTAAATAAACGACTAAGAGCCAGGTTTTAAAGCTTAATTTGAGTGCTAGTTATCGGTTTTAGTAAATAGAGAAAATAAGCCGACGAGATACCTGCTGAAGCAAAGATCATACACATCACCATGATCTGATACCTTGCAGCAATTAGAGGTGATACCCCTGAGAGGATTTGTCCTGTCATCATGCCAGGCAAAGACACTATTCCTACCGCTAAAAGCGCATTAACATTGGGGATCATTGAGGCTTGAAATGCTATGTTCCTCGCCTGATTGTAGTTGGCTTTATTAGCAATTTCACAATAAAATCGTTCACCTGATAAGCTAACACTATTCATGCTGCTCGCAAATACCATTCCCGCTAACGGTATCAATGTTTGTGCATGCCACCAAGGAGACAATTGTAATACACCCTGAGTAATAATTATCAACGTAAAGCTACCGCTTAGTCCGATAGCAAAAATGGCTTTTTGAAAGAGCAATCTTTTAGGCGTTTCAATATTCCCTAATGCTATCCAACTTGAAAAAAACACCATTATAACCAATAAAACCAATACTAACGGAGCACTACTTGATTTAAAGAGATAACCAAGAAAAAAGCCTACTAATAATAACTGAATCAACATTCGAGCTAATGCTGAAAATGTTTTTCTTTGTGGTAAACGCCATTTAAATTGAATTAACAAAACAGCAAATACTGGAATAAATGCTAACGCTAGCTGAGGTAATTCAATTATTGCCAATGATTTTGTCATTTATTGCTCTCCCTACTTTGTACCGTTTATTACGGTACAACAGTGATATTTTCAACCATCAATTGCACTGTTCGTTTGCCACGAAATTCATTAACATCTAGGCGATAAGCTATATGAATTTGTTTAGCATGTTCATTTGGCCATGCTTGAATATCGACATTGAAGGCAATACCATCAAAGATTTCACCGTGCTTTTCTACTACCAATTTAAGGTGTTTTTCACCAACAATACGTTGTTGAACTAATGTAAACACACCATCGAATAGCGGTTCAGGAAAGTTTTGTCCCCAAGGTCCAGCGGCGCTTAGTTGTTCAGCAAAAGATAAGGTTAAATATCTAGCATCTAATTCGCCATCAGATAAAATGATGCTTTGTAAATCTTCGTCTTTCAGCCAGATGCCAGCTAGCTTATTGAATACTGACTGAAATTGTTCAAAGTTACCTTCTTTAATTGATAATCCCGCAGCCATAGCATGACCACCAAATTTTATTATTAGGTTAGGATGCTGACTATCAATATGCTCTAATAAATCACGAATATGTAATCCAGAAATAGAGCGTGCAGATCCCTTTATTTCACTATTGTCGTCAGTATCACTAGCTTTAGCGAAAACAATGCAAGGTCGATGATATTTTTCTTTTAAACGCCCTGCAACAATCCCTATAACGCCTTGATGCCAATCTTGTTGATAAAGCGAAATAGCATTGGGTAAATTATCTTCATCAAAATTCAATAATTTAAGTATCTGCTCCGCTTCTTGTTGCATTCCCTGTTCTATTTCGCGTCGAGCCTTATTTAAATCATCTAAATCGCGAGCAATAAACCTTGCGCTGGCTAAGTCAGGTGCAAGTAAACAATTAATACCGTACGACATATCGTCTAATCTACCAGCAGCATTAATTCTTGGTCCTAAGGCAAAGCCAAAATCAGACGCAACTAGTTTTTGTTGATTTTTCTTAGCAACTTCTATTAATGCCTGAATACCTGGGCGTGTTTGACCAGCACGAATGCGTTTTAGTCCTTGTTCTACTAAAATACGATTATTACTATCAAGTGACACCACATCGGCAACGGTACCTAATGCAACTAAATCGAGTAGCTGAGCAATATTAGGTTCGCTAATGTGTTGACTTGTAAAATAACCATGTTTTCTAAGATAACTTCGCAAGGCAAGCATCACATAAAAAGCAACACCAACACCTGCAAGCGATTTACTAGGGAATGGGCAACCTTCTTGGTTTGGGTTAACAATAGCATCAGCATTCGGTAGTTCATGACCAGGTAAGTGGTGATCGGTAACAATCACTTGTAATCCAAGTGATTTGGCATGATTTACACCAGCAACACAACTAATGCCATTATCAACAGTTACTAGCATTTCCGCACCTTGACTAGCAGCAATATCAACTATTTCAGGAGTTAAACCATAGCCATACTCAAAGCGATTAGGCACTAAGAATGAATGGTTTGTACTGCCCATCAAATTTAACGCAATCATCATCAAAGCCGTGCTGGTTGCTCCATCAGCATCAAAATCTCCCACAATAACAATATTGCTTTTGTTAACCAATGCTTGGTATAGCAACGCACACGCATCATCTAATCCTTTTAGTGATTGTTTATTGCCATTTTCAACATTTAATCCTTGTAGATTAGCAACGCTAAGATCAAGTTGTTGTGCCGACATTACCCCTCTACAAGCATAAACTTGTTTTATTATTGGATCTAAATCATCAGGCAAATGCGTATCGTTGACTTGTTCACGGCGAACTATGCTTTTCATTAAAGTATGCTTTAAGTTAACTAAGGCTTATAAACTTTTCAACAACTGCTCTAATTGCTCTGGTGGCTGATAACCTGGTACCATCATGCCATTAGATAACACTAAAGCGGGCGTGCCATTAACGCCTACCTGACGACCAAAATTAAACTGACCTTCAATTGGTTTATCACAAACACGATAAGCAACATTTCGGCTATTTTTTGCATTTGTCATCGCCGCAGCAGGATCTTCACTACACCATACTGAACGTAGATCCTTAAAACCTTGACTCAAATTACCTGTTTGATCTTTTATACCTGAACGAGGGTAAGCTAAATAACGAAACGTAATACCTCGGCTATTATAATCATCCATTTGTTTATGCATTTTACGGCAGTAACCACAGGTGATATCAGTAAAAGCTGTCACCACATATTTTTCATCTTCTGCCTTAAATTCAATCATATCATCTTTAAATGTTTCTAAGCCTTCAAGACGCATGTTAGATAAACTCTGTTCTGCTAAATCAGTTACCTCTGAAACTAAGCTGTATACTTTGCCTTGAATAAAATAATCACCATTATAACTAGAATAAAATAATCCTTGATTAGTGATTAAAAGGGCAATACCTGGCACAGGAGTCGCTTCAACTTTTCGTACTGTTAAACCCAATTTTGCTTTTATTTTCTCTTTTAATAATTCTACATTGAGTTGAGTAGGAGCTATATCTGCCTCTTGTGACGTTGTCGCACTATTTGCCACGGCCTCCTCATTCATTGAGAAAAATACACCCGTAGCTGAAAGCGCTATAACACCAACAATGATAATTTTTTTAAACATACTTAATTTCCTAAATTTTTTCACTCAATAGTAACATGAATAATACAGACCGTTATTTGACAAGCGAAATTACAGACGATGTGATAACTTTGCAACAATAAATTGAATTGTACTAAATGCTTTTGTTAAAATCATGGCTATTTACTTTTATTAACACTTTTTTAGGCGAACTAACATGCGAATAGGCTTATTCTATGGCTCAAGTACTTGCTACACTGAAATAGCAGCTGAAAAAATTCAAGAGACTATAGGGGCTGATTTCGTTGAATTATATAATATTAAAGATACCCCGTTAAATAAGTGCCTGGATTACGATTTTATTATTTTTGGCATTTCCACTTGGGATTACGGTGAACTTCAAGAAGACTGGGAATCCATTTGGTTAGATATCAATGATCTTGATTTAAATAACAAAGTTATTGCTTTATATGGTATGGGTGATCAAATAGGCTATACCGAATGGTTTCAAGACGCATTAGGTATGTTACACGAACAAGTTATTGCACAAGGCGCACAACTCATAGGCTATTGGCCAAACAAAGGCTATGAGTTCAATGCTTCAAAAGGAGTAACCCCCGACAATAGTCACTTTGTTGGATTGTCGCTTGATGAAGATAATCAATACGAACTGAGTGACGACAGAATCAGCCAATGGTGTGAACAAATATTAGAAGAATATAGTGATTTATAGGCACATACGATAGCTGACTCTATCCACAAGATAAATTAGTTACAGCCAACACGAAAACTACTATAATGCAGCTCTAGTTATATCCACCTAAAATTAGTGAACTCCCCCTTATGTTTGAGCAATTTGATCTCGACTCTGAATTATTAGCCAATGTTAAAACACTTGGTTACAAAAAACCGACCTCTATCCAAGAGTTAGTTATTCCTAAAGCAATGGTGGGAAAAGATATACTTGCCTCTGCACCAACAGGCACAGGAAAAACAGCTGCTTTTTTGTTACCCATTGCTCAACACCTGCTAGACTACCCTCGAACAAAGCCAGGGTTTCCTCGTATTCTCATCTTAACACCAACACGCGAATTAGCGATTCAAATAGGTGAAGACAGTGAGCATCTTACAAAATTAACTAAAATAAAAACAGGTGTCATTACTGGTGGTGTTAATTACGGTAGTCACAATGACATATTAACTAGCACTACTGATATTTTGGTTGCTACGCCAGGACGTTTATTAGAGTACATTGAAAATGAACAATTTGATGCACGCGAAATAGAAATACTGGTTCTTGATGAAGCTGATCGCATGTTAGATATGGGGTTTAGTGAAACAATTAACCGTATTGTCGGGGAAGCTCGCTGGCGTAAACAAACCATGCTTTTCTCTGCAACATTGGAAGGTGCTGGTGTTATTCGCTTTGCTAAAGAAGTATTGACTGAACCTGAATTTTTAGAATCAACGCCTTCACGTAAAGAAAAAGCTAAAATACACCAGTGGATACACCTCGCTGATAGCGCACCGCATAAATTAAACCTATTGATTAACACATTAAAACAAGCTGGCGTTGATAGAACCGTAGTATTTGCCAACAAACGGGAGACAGTGCAATACCTTTCAGGCAAACTTTATGCTGAAGAATTGCCTTGTGTTTGGCTTGAAGGAAAAATGCCACAAGACAAACGAAATAAAGCCATTGAGCGGTTTAAAAATGGTGAAATCAAGGTACTGGTAGCCACAGATGTTGCAGCTCGTGGTTTAGACATTGATGATATCACTCATGTCATCAATTTTGATATGCCTCGAAAAGTTGATATTTATATTCACCGTATTGGACGTACTGGACGAGCAGGCTCCAAAGGAACCGCAATATCGTTAGTAGAAGCTCATGATATGGCCGTTATTGGCAAAATTGAGCGTTATCAAGATGATCGCCTTCAACGAAGAATTATTGAAGAGCTTAGACCTAAAAATAAAGAAGCGAAAGTTGCCAATAAAAAAGCAAAACTAAAACTGACTACGGCACAAAAAAAGGCTAAAGCCAAAAAACAAGCGAAGAAAAAAGCAAAAAAAATAAAAAAATAAAAAAATAAAAAAATAATTCAAAGGTAGGATCTTAATTTTTCAATCAAGATCCTACCATAAGCTAAGCCAAAAACATTTATTGCAAATGTTTTAGATTCTATCGTTTTCTTCTTCCTTTACCTGCCGATTTATTTAGTGCTTTATTTCTAGCCTTTTTCTTATTTTCTGGTCTTTTAGTACTATTTACCTTAGTCAAATCAGGTTCATACCCTGGTAACCATTGTTGTAATAAACGAGTATCAATCACTTTTTCAATAGCGGTCAATAACCACTCTTCATCTGGTGACACTAATGAAAGTGCAAAACCACTTTTACCCGCCCTTCCTGTTCTACCAATACGATGAACATAGTCTTCCGCCACATAAGGTAATTCATAATTTACAACATAAACCAAATCAATAATATCAATACCACGTGCAGCAACGTCTGTAGCAACTAATGCTCTAATTTTGCCTTGTTTAAAATCTAATAATACTTTATCCCTTGCTCCCTGCGACTTATCTCCGTGTAAAGATTGTGCCTTAATACCATCCTTAGTCATCTCTTTAGCAAGCTCATCAGCGGTACTTTTAGTTCGGGTAAAAATAAGTACCTGTTGCCAGTTTTTAGAACCAATTAAATAGGAAAGTAACTCACGCTTTCTATCTGCATCAACAGTGTAAATTAACTGTTCAACAGCGTCAGCCACTTCTGTTTTCGCATCAATAGTAATGACTTGTGGATTATTTAATAAGGATTTACTAAGTTTATAGATATAATCATCAAACGTTGCTGAAAATAACAACGTTTGTCTATTTTTGGGGGCTTGTTGAGTGATTTGATCAATTTCATCTTTAAAACCCAGATCGAGTATACGATCTGCCTCATCAAAGACAACTACAGATAAATCTTGCAAGCTTAAATGTTGATTTGATAATAAATCGAGTAAACGACCAGGTGTAGCAATAATAATATCAGCTCCTTCAGCAATACGACTAATTTGAGGCTTAATACTAACCCCACCAAAAGCAGCAACTGTTTGAATGCCTGTATCATTACCATAAAGAATAAAGCTTGAATGTATCTGTTGCACAAGCTCTCTTGTTGGAGCAAGCACTAACACAGAAAGTGTACTGACCTTTCGGTCAGTAGCAATCAATTGATGTAGAATAGGAAGCGCAAAAGCAGCGGTTTTACCTGTCCCCGTTTTGGCTCTAGCCATAACATCCCTACCCGCCAATATAGCAGGTATAGCACTTTGTTGAATGTCTGTTGCTTGAGTATAGTTAAGCGCCTTAAGATTTTTTTGTAACTGTTCAGCAAGTGGGAGATTGGAAAATTTCATATTAACTTCAGCTTTTGCAAATGAACTTATACCATATATGGACCTTCTCCGATTGCAAGACAATTTAAATCGTTGAAATAAAGCGCATTGCAGCCATATATTCGGCTTTTAGCTGAGGTATCATTAGATGCCTCTAGCCCTGATGGATTTCCGCCCCTATTACTTTATCAATATCTTCGCAGATAAATTAAAGGGGGTATGATAAAAAAGGACGGCATGATAAAAATAAGTGGTCGGCCGTGAAGGATTTGAACCTTCGACAAATTGGTTAAAAGCCAACTGCTCTACCAACTGAGCTAACGGCCGACATATTTTTTAATTGAAAAGACTTCAATCTACCCTTTAAACTCTGTAGCGGAGCGTGTTCTTTGTGAATCACTTAAATAAAATATAAATAAGTGGTCTGCTATGAAGAGTTTTAATCTTCGACCAGTTGGATTAAGTGGTTAAAAGCCTTAGCCTTTTACTAGCACAGTTAATTCAACATAACGCAAAATAAGTGGTCTGCTATGAAGAGTTTTAATCTTCGACCAGTTGGATTAAGTGGTTAAAAGCCTTAGCCTTTTACTAGCACAGTTAATTCAACATAACGCAAAATAAGTGGTCGGCCGTGAAGGATTTGAACCTTCGACAAATTGGTTAAAAGCCAACTGCTCTACCAACTGAGCTAACGGCCGACATATTTTTTAATTGAATAGATTCCAATCTACCTTTTAGACTCTGTAGCGGAGTGTATTCATGACGAAATTCTTGATTAGAATATCGAAACTTAAAAAGTTAAATGACAATAAATAATCGAAATCTTCGACAAATTTGAATCAACGAGCTAAAAGCCTTAGCTTTTACTAACACAGTTTATTCAACATAACGCAAAACAAGTGGTCTGCTATGAAGAATTTTAATCTTCGACCATTTGGATCAAATGGTTAAAAGCCTTGGCTTTTTACTAACACACTTTATCCAATATAATGCAAAACGAGTGGTCTGCTATGAAGAATTTTAATCTTCGACCATTTGGATTAAATGGTTAAAAGCCTTGGCTTTTTACTAACACAGTTTATCCAATATAATGCAAAACAAGTGGTCGGCCGTGAAGGATTTGAACCTTCGACAAATTGGTTAAAAGCCAACTGCTCTACCAACTGAGCTAACGGCCGACATTGCGAGAAGGTTGGTGCCTTGACGCGCCGCATATGATACTGATATAAAAATTTAGTGCAACAATAAATTTCGTTTTTTTTACCTATTACGACTTGTTTGTTTAAAAACAAAGCAAAGCGCTAGTTTTGTCACCAATATAAACATTAAACACAGCAATAATTTATTGCGTTAATTTTTGTAAACGCGGTTTTGCTAATTGTGCTGAAGTTGAATCTGGGTATTCATTTAATAATTGACGATATAATTGTACTGCTTTATTGGTATTTTTCTGTTGTTGTGCAACCATCGCTAATTTTAATAAAGCATCAGGTCTTTTACTTGAATCTTTAAATTTCTGCAGCACAATTAAAAACTCTTGTTCTGCTTCCTTTAATTCACCTTTATTAAACAATAGTTGCCCTAACCAATAATGCGAGTTAGGCGCATAAGTTGATTGAGGATAAGCTTTATTGAAACTACGAAATTCAGGAATTGCTTGCTCATAAAGCTTATCTTTTAGCACTAAATTAAGTGCTTTATCGTAAGCTTCATTTTCTGTTAAATCATCACTATATTCTTTCGATACAGGTGCAGAATTAACAGCAATTGTACTTGGCATTTGCGTTGTAGGTTTTAAAGCTTCGCTTACACGTCTATCAAGCTCTTGATAAAGCTCTCTTTGCCTGTCAAGCACTTGTGATAGTTGATGTGTATGCAACTCAGTAACACCGCGTAATTCGTTCACTTGAGTTTGTAAATCATCAAGCTGTCGCTGAATATTCACTTGTGCTCTGTTACGAGAATCAAGCTTTCGTTCCACATTAGCTAACTGTTCAGTTAATGAACCCGAACTTTGACTAGCAAGAGGTGTTGAGCTAACGTCTATTACTGGCGCTTGAGCTGCTAACACATTAAAGGTGCTAGCAGTCAGAACAAGGCCAAATAAAACGGCTCGATTAGAAAGGGTTAGTTTCATTTTCTTTCCGATATTATTTATCTATAATTTTTATGTATAATTCTATACAAATATTAGCAATAATCAGTGCTTATTAATAGACAAGTACGGCACGACGATTTTTTGAGAAAGCGTCTTCACTGCGATCTTTCACCATTGGTTTTTCTTCACCGTAACTTACCACTGATAATTGGCTAGCAGATACACCCATATTTTCTAAGTATGTAGCAACTGATTTTGCACGACGTTCACCCAATGCAATGTTATATTCAGGCGTACCACGTTCATCAGCATGACCTTCAATTACTACTTTTACATTAGTGTTTGCATTCAAAAATTCTGCATGAGCATTTAATATACTTGAGAATTCATCATTAATATTTGAAACATCAAATCCAAAATAGATAATATGCTCTGAGCGTAATTTATCTAATGCTTGACGTTCTTGCTCTTTAATTTCAGCAGCACGCTTAGCAGCTTGAACTCTTACAGCTTCTTCAGCAGCAGCTGCTTCTTGTTGTGCAACTTCAGTATTTGTACTAACGCTTGCTTGTTCATCAGACGCATCATTAGAACTACAAGCCGCAAGTGCTAATAGAGGTAGAGCAATAGCTACATTTTTAAGTGTTTTATTTAAGCGCATATTATTTTCCTTATTTTTCAAAAAGTGTTATTTGGCAATTTTTTGTAGTGAAACTAGCTTACCTGTTTAATACTATCATTTACAAAAATTCGTTTACAAACCTTTATTTACAAAAATGGAGACCAAGCAGGTGCTTTAACTTGTCCATCAAGTGCAGGTAATCGCGCTTTAAAGCGACCATCTACAGAAACTAACCCTAGAACCTGCCTATTATTATGCAAAGTACTATAAATTATCATACCACCATCAGGTGAGACACTGGGTGATTCATCTAAACGAGTTTTAGTTAACACTTGAAATAGACCTGAGTCTAATTCTTGTTTTGCTAAACGATACTGACCACGTGTTCTATTTACCATGATTAACTGCTTACCATCAGGGCTAATAGAGCCACCTAAATTCATTTCACCATTAAAGGTTAAACGTCTAACATTACCGTCGACTAAATTTACGCGATATAGTTGCGGTTTACCACCCCGTTCTGAACTAAATATTAAAGATTTTCCATCTGGAGCCCAACTTGGCTCAGTATCTATTGCTCTATTACGGGTTATACGACGTAATTTCTTGGTTGCTAAGGTCATTACATAAAGGTCGGGGTTACCATCTTTTGATAAAACCATCGCTATTTTAGTACCGTCTGGAGAAAAGCGTGGTGCGCTATTAATGCCATTAAATGAGCTAATTAATTGACGTTGCCCTGTATAAATATTCATCGTATGAATTTGTGCTTGACGGTTTTCAAAAGAAACATACGCCAATTGTTCACCGTTAGGGTGCCAGGTTGGAGACATTAGTGGTTCATTTGAACTTAACAACACTTGTTCGTTAAAACCATCATAATCAGCAAAAGCCAATTGGTAAGGGAAGCTTCCCTCATCTCGTACAATCACATAGGCTATTTGAGTTAAAAAAGCCCCTTTACTTCCTGTTAATGCTTCATAAACCCCATTACTAATAGTATGGGCGTAACGGCGGAATTGGTCACTACCAACTTGTGCGCTACTTTGAACTAGAATATGGTCTTGGGTTTGCACCAATTCACCATTGCTTAACATAGATGTTTGTCCGCCAGTTATCTGGCCACGAATAACATCTACTAATTGATAACTAATTCTATATTGGCCGATTGTTGTTTCTTCAATGGTTCCGATAACAATCGCCTCAACCCCTATACCCGCCCAAGCACTATAGTCAATATTTGTTGTTGAGGTAAGTAATTGTGGAAAATCCTGTTGACTTATAGGATTAAATTTACCACTACGAAGCAAGTCATCACTAATTACTTTTGATACTTGCTCAGGAAGAACACCTGTCCCTTTCCACTGAAATGGTACTACAGCAATAGGTCTTGCTGTATCAACTCCGCCAGTAATAACAATTTCAAGGGTCGCCATAGCGGAAGTAGAAAGTAATGTAATAAAAATTCCGAGTAGTAATTTAATTTTCATATTGTTCTATTTAATCCAATTCTTTTATTTTAAAAATGTAATACTTTTTAGATAGATGTATTCCGATACATTTACTTTACGTAACATTAAAATTCAGGCACCACAGTAACACTAATATTACGCATTTCTTTAAATATTTCAGGATCTTTTGAAACAGGTAAAGTACCCGCTTTATAAACTGCCCTTTTAGCAGCCTCGCATACTACCGCATCCCCACTAATATTCCTTACCTGAGTAACAAATCCTGATGGTGCAAGACTTATCATCAATTTACAAGACTTTCCTTCCATAGTAGAGCGGTCATTTATCATATTTTGATCAATCACACTGGTGATTAACGCAGCATAACGCTGAATTTCAGACATCATTTGTTGTTGCCGTGCTTTATTACGCGATGCCATTTCAGCGGCCATTTGCTCTGCTAGTATTTTCTCTTGTGCGGCTTTTTCAGCAGCTTCTTTTGCTTTTCGTTTGCGCTCTGCTTCTTGTTTTTTTCTCAGCTCATCTGCTTTTTTGGCTGCATTTTCTGCTGCTAATCTTTTTGAACGCGCTTGTGCGGCGGCATCTTCAGCCTTTTTCTTTTCTTGTTCTTTTTGTTTTCTTACTTTTTCAGCATTCGCCGCTTTAGCATTTGCTTCTTTTGCTGCCTTGTCAGCACGTTTTTTCTCTTGCTCTTTTACTTTGCGTTGTTGCTCTAATTTTTTGATACGAGCTTCTTCTTTAGCTCTGCGTTTTTGTGCATCATTTGCGCGCTTTTCCATTTCCGCTAGACGACGTTTTTCCGCCGCTTTATCATCCGCTTTTTGTTTCTTTATTTTATCAATAGCCTTTTGTAGTTTAGCGCCATCAACAACGGTTGCTTCTATTGGTTTAACTTCTTGCGCAACAGAGGTGTTTTTTATCGGTTTTGTCTCTGTGCTAAAATCCCCCATAAAAAGAACAGCGAGCATTGCAATATGCAAAAAAACACTTAACCAAATAGCCTTAATAAAGGTGGCACGGTCATACTTTTGTGTCACATCAATTCTCCACCGAATCTGTCATCAACCCCACAGAAGGCACTCCAGCAACTGTTTGTAGTAATACCATTAATTGGATCACCGCATCATATGAAACTGCGCCATCACCGTTAACAACAACAGGTGTATCAGGGTTTACCAATAAATGGGCTTTTACTAGCGTTGCAACTTCTTCTGCAGACAAGGGTTCTTTGTCATTAGCACCTAAGGTAATATAATACCTTCCTTGAGCATCTACTGAGGCAACCAGCGGAGGTTTAGTATCTTTGTCTAACGGCTCGGCTTCTGCTTGTGGTAAGTCGACTTTTACACCCTGTGTTATTAAAGGCGCTGTTACCATAAAAATAATTAATAGCACCAACATCACGTCAATATAAGGTACAACATTGATTTCGGCGACTTTTCGACGTCTAACTCTTTGATACATAAATTGCGCCCTTATTTACCCTTGCTGACCAACAGCCGTTTGGCGTTGTAAAATGCTGGCAAACTCTTCCATAAAATTACCATAACTATTTTCAAGTTTTTCTACTTTATGGCTAAAACGGTTAAACGCCATTACAGCAGGGATTGCCGCAAATAACCCCATAGCTGTAGCAATAAGCGCTTCTGCAATACCTGGCGCCACCATAGACAACGTGGCTTGCTGCACAGAGCCTAAACCAATGAATGAATTCATAATACCCCATACCGTACCAAATAAACCTATATACGGACTAATAGAACCTACCGTTGCCATAAAAGGCAAATGCGTTTCTAAATTATCAACTTCGCGCGATAGTGCAACGCGCATAGCACGATGAGTACCGTCAACTATCAAGGTAGGGTTGTCTATATGGCTCTTGCGCAAACGAGCAAATTCTTTAAAACCTGCAATAAATAAACTCTCAATACCTTGAACTTGATTTTTCGCTGATATTTCATTGTAAAGCTTACTTAAATCCGCCCCACTCCAAAACTTGTCTTCAAAGGCTTTTAATTGTTGTTTAGCCAAATTTAACGCTTGGCGTCGTTGAAAAATCATCGCCCAACAAGCGACAGAAAATCCCAACAATACCAACATAACAAATTTAACCAACAAACTGGCTTGTAACACAAGTTCAAAAATTGAAAATTCAGCAGACACGTTTTAACGCTCCTAATATAGATTCTGGAATAGCCACTGGCTTAACTGTTTGGCCGTTATGACTTTGAAAATTAACACAAGCAACACGCACTATTGCCGTACAAATTACTTGTTTTGCTTGGTTAGTTATTTGTTGATAAAAAACCAAACTGGCGCGTTTTAGCGATGTTATGGTAGAGTTTACATTAAGTAAATCATCTAACTTTGCCGAAGCAATATTATCCATTTCAACCTTTCTGACCACAAAACCGATGTTTTGTTCTAAAAAACTTGCTTGATTAATCCCTAATTCTCTAAGCCACTCGGTACGAGCACGCTCAAAAAACTTTAAATAGTTGGCATAATAAACAATTCCACCTGCATCAGTGTCTTCGTAATAGACCCTTAAAGAAAAGTTTTTGCTCATATTTGACACTGAATTTTGCATTTACAACTAGGTTTCTACGGCAATGTTCTTAAGTGAATCTATAATAATAGATAACATAACCGACAAACAAGGTGAAGTTAATGAATAATTACATTTTGTACGAAAAAAACAAATTCGTATTTAACTTAAAAATAAACATCAAGCAGATTTTAACAACAATTAAAACAAAATAACTAATCCCTTAATAAAAAATTAATTAAAATGTAATAATTAATTAATACTCAAATAAAAAAGAAAACCGCTACATAACAGACACTAGAGACACAAAAACAAACTCATTAGACCATGATTGTTTCGCATTAGTTTTTCTAATGTCAAACAATATTTTTTTTAGTTTGTCACTTTGGTTGAGTTTATCTAAACTACATTTGTTTTCTGATTTAGCTCTGTGAGTTATTACAACGATGTTTTTTCTTCCCCAAAGAGGCATTGTTGTTCAGAAAATGTTTGAATCGATATTATTTGAGATATATTTTTTATATCGCTAAGTTGATTATCTATTCTCTCTGACATGTTTCATGGAAACTCCTCTTTGAAAAAAGACTTCCTTCTATCAACTTGATATTTAAGTTGGCCCACAAAAACTATTGTGGGCTTTTTTTTGCTCAAATTTCAATAAAGAACTATCAATGAAGTGCTATATGGACTTAATATAGTGAACTTGTATGACTACTCTATGCAACATATTGAATAATAAAAATAAAAAGAAAACTGCTCCACCTGCGCTTCTTATTGCTGACCTAACACTTGTGCAGGTTCTACCTTTGTTGCTCGCCAAGCAGGATAAATAGTTGCTAAAAACGACATAAAAATAGCCATGACAATGGTAATATAAACGTCAGGCATTGATAATTCACTTGGAATATGGTCAATAAAATAAACATCAGCCGACAAGACTTTTAACGACAATAATTGTTCAAAAAAAGCAACTGTATCTGCAAGGTTCAGTGCAAGCAATACACCACAAACACCACCAATAAAAGTACCTAAAACACCATTAACCAACCCCTGATACATAAAGGTTAACATAATTAGTTTGTTGCTAGCCCCCATCGTTTTGAGAATAGCAATATCGCCTTTTTTCTCATTTACGGCCATGATCAAGGTTGAAACTATATTAAAACTCGCAACAGCAATAACCAATACTAAAACAATAAACATTACCATGCGAACCATTTGTATATCATTAAATAAGTGTCCTTGCGTACGTGTCCAGTCCATAATATATACATAATGATTAAAGTTATAAGCGATAGTGCTAGCGGTAGTTGGTGCAAAAAAAACATTCGCTAACTTTAAACGAATACCTTGTGCCTCGTTAGCTTGATAACCTTTTATTTCAGCGGCTTGAGCCAATGAAATATAAGCTAGCGTGTCATCAACTGTGCCACCAAATTTAAAAATACCTACAATTTCAACTTGTCGGGTTAGTGGCGCAGAAAATACACCTTGTTGTGCCGTGCTTTCACTTGCAGAAGCAGTGTTTGTTGAGGCTAAAAGAAGTTGCACCTTATCCCCTACCTTTACTGACAAAGTTTTTGCTACCCCTGCACCAATAACAATGCCATTTTCAACACTCGTAAAAGCAGAGTTTTTATGATTATTTTGACGAGACATCGCTTGCCAACTTCCCGCGACAATATAACGTTCAATATCTGATACTGATGTTTCTAATTTGACATCAACGCCTCTAATTTCTAATCCTTTCAATTGCGTTTTATGTTGCATCATTCCAGTTAAAATAATTACTGGTGCAGCAGCAATAACTTCAGGGTTATTTTCAACCTGTTTTACATTTTCAGGCCAATTAGAAATAGGCGTTTGAACAGAAATCAACTCTGCATGAGGTACAATAGATAACAGCTTTTTTTCCAATTCGCGTTCAAAGCCATTCATGGTACTTAGTGCGATAATTAACACCATAGTACCTAATGCAATCCCAACAGTAGAAGAAGCCGAAATAAATGAAGAAAACCCATTTCCATTTCGGCTTCTAACATAACGCAACGCTAAAAAAATACTTAACGGTTTAAATACGGATGATTGAGTTTTTTTGTTTGAGTGAGTTACCATAAATTTATTGCCCAGTTGGGTTACTCACACTGTTGGGTTCTACAAACACCGTTAACTTACCATGATCCAATTTTAATTGTTTGTCCATTCTCATGGCCAACGTAATGTCATGAGTAACCACAACAAAACTTGTTTGAACACGTTGATTTAAACTACGGATTAATTGGTATATTTGCTCAGCAGTGTCGCTGTCTAAATTGCCAGTGGGTTCGTCTGCTAAAATTAACGCTGGCTCGGTCACTAACGCTCTAGCAATAGCAGTTCTTTGGCGTTCACCACCAGACAGTTCACTTGGTCTATGGTTAATGCGATGAGCTAACCCTACTTCTGTTAATATTTTTAAAGCCGCTGCGGTTGCTTCTTTAGGCTTATCTCCTCGTATTAACAAAGGCATAGCGACATTTTCAAGGGCGGTAAATTCCATCATCAAATGATGAAATTGATAAATAAAACCAATATGTAGGTTTCGAAATACTGCCCTCTCTTTGTCCGATAACGTTAAAATATTAACGCCATTAATAAACACCTCACCTGAAGTAGGTAAATCTAAGGCACCAGCAAGATGTAAAAAAGTACTTTTACCACACCCTGAGCTTCCCACAATAGCGAGTAATTCGCCCTTTTCAACGGTAAGGTCTAATCCATCTAAAACATGAGTTTCAATTTCCCCTTGCTGGTAAGACTTTGATAATTGCTTACAATGCAAAACACTACTCATTACGTAAAACCTCTGCTGGTTGAGTTTTCGATGCTTGAAATGCTGGATATAAAGTTGCCACAAAACTCATAGCTAATGCGGATAAAATAATCACTAACACATGACTTTCTTCCAGCTGCACAGGAAGTGCTTGCACTGTGGTGCCTCCACCTAAAATATTTATCCCTAATATTGACAATATTTCATTAAGATTTAATGCAATTAGCACCCCAAAAAAACTCCCTAACGTTACGCCCCACAAACCATTCACCATGCCCTGAGTAATAAATATTTTAACTATGCCTATTCTTGACAAGCCTAACGTTTGCAGTATGCCTATTTCACCTTGTTTTTCAATAACAACCATAACAAGAGCCGAAACAATGTTGAATGCAGCTACCGCTATAATTAAACTTAGCATTAACCACATCATTTTTTTTTCCATATTAACAGCTGAAAATAGTGCGCCTTGGGTGTCATACCATGTAGTAATGGTGAGTTTATCAATTGAAGGAGTAAGGTTGGTATCAAGGCTTAACGTATGAACAACTTGTTTTGCATTAAATGCGTCATCTAAATAAAGCCGTAATTGATCAATTCCATCGCCTTTACGGCGTAATAACTTTGCACCATACTTGCTATGCACATAAACCATTGTAGCATCAACTTGTGAACCCACATCAAAAATACCTCGAATAACAAATTTACGTTGAACAGGCATTCTTCCTAGTGGAGTAAATACAGTTTTATTGGGTAACACAATACGAACGGCATCGTGTAAAGACACATTTAATTTTCTCGCTAACGCTTGGCCTATTACAATGCTATAGGGTTGCTCTGATAGGCTATTTAAAGTGCCATGGATTATGTTTTGACTAATAATATTTGACTGCTCATACTCAGGTACAATTCCCTGTAATAAAACCCCTTGTAAATTTTCAGGCGATTGAATGAGTGCATCACTACTTAAAAATGGCGTTACTTGCTCTACATGATTTTGTTGCAGTAATTGCTTTCTTAAAACTGACCACGCGGTAAAGTTTTCTTTTTGTTCATTATCTACCGTTTGCGAAACAATAACATGAGGCACAATACCTAAAATACGCTTCTTTAATTCACCTTCAAACCCGTTCATTACCGCAACAACCGTAATTAACGAGGCAACGCCAAGCATAATACCAACGGTTGAAAAAAAAGTAATAAATGAGATAAAGCCAGTGCGTTTTTTACTGCGGCTATAACGTAAACCAATAAATAGGCTAACAGGTTGAAACATTTAATTATTGTTACTAAAAGTAAGATGATAAAAAAGATAACTAAGCATATCACAGCCTATTATTTTTAACGAATGACTTGATATGAAAAGAATAAAAGTTATGTAACTAAACATAACCAACCTACGTATATACAAATTACTTTGCTAATAATGAAGCAGTCATTTGCGCTTTAATATAAGCTTGAGCATCGTTTGATAAGTATGATTTTGATAAATAGTTTTTGTTTGTACTCTTCCCAATTGTAAAATGCAAAACATAACCCAAGTCAGTTTCTTGAATTAATGTTACATCTTGCCATAATATTCGGCCTTTATTATAAAAAGAATCACTTAATACTCCTTGTTCGTCAATTGTTAGTGTTACTTCGCTACCTGACGCTTTACTTAACGTTTGACGTAACACCCACCAAGGCTGTTTATAATAAATACTTAAAGCCTCTAATATTCCTAATGCAACAACAAACCAACCAGCATAAGCATTTACGGGGGTAAATAACAAAATAATTAATCCAAACACCATTAAAACGCCTGATTTAAAAAAAACATTTAATGAAGGTTCTTGAGTGGTAGACTCACTAAAGCACTCATTAAAATGGGCTTTATCTAAAGTAAATTTACTAGTAAAAGAAATAGGTGAATTCATTAAGAGGTAGTAATAAATAATGGAAAAATTTATTTTATCAGAAATATCTAAGTAAAGTAATTAACGCAACCAGATAAAAATGATTGGCTAACTATTAAAGTAACGCTTATATCAAACCTGTCATTTATCAATAACGTCATTTAAAGTAATACCAACGCCATCCTTTTTATATAAAACAGAAATTTATTATATAAAAAAACTAGTTTGTAGGTATAATCACCGCCGTTAATCATGGAATTCAAAATGGCAAAGAAAAAATCAAGTAACAAATCGAACAGTAATACTATCGCTTTGAACAAAAAAGCGAGGCACAACTACACCTTAACAGACAAGTTTGAAGGCGGAATGAGCCTGCAAGGTTGGGAAATAAAAAGCATCCGTACAGGTAAAGTGAATATTTCCGAGTGTTTTGTACATATTAAAGACCGTGAAGCTTATTTAGTGGGCGCAGAAATTCACCCGCTTATCTCAGCATCTACCCATGTGGTTTGTGATCCCACTCGACCTAGAAAACTCCTGCTAAATCGCAGAGAATTAGATAAGCTAATTGGTGCGGTTGAACGAGACGGTTATTCACTGGTTGCAACAGCAATGTACTGGAAAAAATGTTGGGTTAAATTGGAATTTTATCTTGGTAAAGGTAAAAAAGACCATGACAAACGTGCTGATATTAAAGACCGAGAATGGAAAGTTGAACAAGGCCGCATGATGAAAAATAAAGATTTGAAGTAATCTTCATTTATTTATCTTGGTTTTATTTAGTAAAACGCTGTATAATTAAAATATTGCTAACACGTAAACGTTAGTAAAACTTTGGGGCTGATTCAGGATTCGACAAGATTCACGAAACCCAAGGTGCATGCCCAGGGGCGGTTGGCCTGGTAAAAAGCCGCAAAACTATAATTGCAAACGACGAAACGTTCGCACTAGCCGCCTAAGGCTAGCCATCACCTTGAAATCTCACCTATTGGTTAGAGGATTGATGGTCACCCCAAATAGGTTAGCGAGGGAAGCATGCTTGAGGCTGAACCGCGAAATAGTATCAAGCTCACCATGACGAAGCCTGTCGACTGGCGTCTAATTGGTTAAACAAATAATCGACTAAGCATGTAGTACCGAGGATGTAGGTTTTTTGGACGCGGGTTCAATTCCCGCCAGCTCCACCAAACTCATGGTTGACGTAAGTCAACAAAATCAAGCTGTAGCTTTTGATTCTAAAGGCTATGGCTTTTTTGTTTCTGGAACCAAATTGGTCTCAGATAGTCCTGTTTGGGCTACAAAATGGCACGATTTTGCCATCGTCCTTAAATGACATTGGCACACGCGAGTGTTATTCATACCGAAATAAAATATTTAAACGTCATCCTTACTTCGCTAATGCATTAGCAAATCAAATCACCAATGAAGATGGTCAAACTTTTAGCCGATTAGAGATTTACAAAAAATCAGTCTCTAATCCTAGAATACGTAAAGCTGAACTAATGACACGCATTAGAGGGTTTGAAGAAGTAGCAAGTCAAATGGGGCATACAGGGGAATTCTATACACTTACTTCACCGTCAAAAATGCATGCTGTTTTATCATCCAGTAAATCAAATCCTAAATTTAACGGTGCAACACCTAAAGAAGTAAACGACTATTTTAATAATAATTGGAAACTGATCCGCTCTGCCCTACAAAAGAAAAATATCCCCCTTATGGTTTTAGAGTTGTAGAGCCACATTATGACGGTACGCCTCATTGGCATCTTTGTTCATTTGAATAGAACACGCTTATATAGTATATTTACAGGTAGAATATATTAAATTTCAACCAATATTTAGGTGAACTTATGGCGTTAACAAGCCTCGCTGAAAAAATTGAGTTTGTAAGACAAACACGCTCCGCTAATTACCGTGAAAGCATGAGATTAGAAGGCGTTGATGTTAAAAGTACAAATAACAAAGCTATGACCAAAGAAAGCGTAATTGCTAAATATAAGGCTTTAGCGTCTTAAATGACATCACTCAAGTATGGTACTGGTAACGACCCATACTGTTACAAAAACACTGATGTTTTAATTAATAAATTGAACATCAAAAACTCTATAATTCTCGAACAAGCAGAAAATGAAATTAGTGATATTTCTTCTGCTTTAATTGACTTTGCTCCACCTCCTTATGATTTCCCTTATTTACAAAATATTCACCAAAACCTCTTTGGTGATTTATACGATTGGGCTGGAAAACCTAGAACAATAGGTATGAACAAGGGCGATACCATGTTTTGTCGTCCTGAATATATCCAACGTGAAACAGATAAACTTTTCAAAATATTAACTAAAGATAATTACTATCAAGATAATTCAATTGTAGATTTGGTTATAAAAATTGCTGAATTCTATGGTGACCTAAATATAATTCACCCATTCAGAGAAGGTAATGGCCGTTCTCAACGGATATTATTTGAGCATATCATTGTTAATTGTGGTTATAAAATTTCATGGGCAAATGTAAATAAAGACGAATGGATACAAGCCAATATCAACAGTGTTTATTGTGATTATTCATTGCTAGAAAATATTTTTTCACGTTGTATAAGTGAATAGCACCGCTACCTAAGTGATTTTCCTTTTTTGGTTATATGATCAAAACTAAAGAGGTGCTCATATCGAGCCTCTTGGCATTGTCCTATTAAACGCTGATGAAACTCTTTGCCGCTTTGAATCACATCTACTTTACCCTGACAAATAGGGAAAATACCTTCATAGACGACGGTTCTAATTTCACGAATTACTGCCATGATTTAGGTAATACGCCTGTACTTGTGAATAGCAATACTAGAAAAGCGATATAAGTCATTGCAACTAAAGAGGGAAGTAACCAACGGTTTTTACCATCAAACTTAAAGTTTGCAAATCGTTTCACTAACTTTGACGTGTCTTTGAGTTGACTAACGCGATAATCAATACTTGATGTGCCTTTACCTATTTCAGGTAATACTTTTTCGATATTATTTAATTGAGGAAAATATTCATTTCTCTTTTTCCCATTTGAGCCATCTGGCACAAAGCATAACCATGATTTAGCACCAGTATCATTATGCATTCGGCATTTCAAGAGCTTTATATTGGTGAAGTAATTGATAGTAATCCTATGACAAGGGTAAGTCGCTTTAAACATATTAAAGCTGAACCTGAACCATTTACAACTAGTGAACGTGAAAAGATATTAGCCCAAATGACAGGCTATGTGCGTAACTTGTATGAATTTGCTTTTTGGACAGGGCTTAAAACCAGTGAACTTTTAGCACTTAGCCGTTATGATATTGATTTAGAGCGGCAAGTTATTTTTGTTAGAAAAGCTTTAGTTAAAGGCCGTATGAAAGGCACTCAAACTAAGGCAGGTGAACGTATCCACCAATTACCCTCGCAAGCATTAGCAGCATTAAATGCACAACTAACACTTCTACCAATTGAGCAAGAACGAATTTTCATTAATCCAAAAACAATGAAACCTTGGCGTGATGACCGCGCTATTTATCATCGTGGTTGGGTTCCTGCTGTTAAAAAGTCAGGCGTGAAATTTCGCAAGCAATACAACACTCGTCATACTTACGCTTCAATGATGTTAACCGAAAACAAACCTATTGCTTGGGTAGCAAAGCAACTTGGCCATAGTGATATAGCTATGATATTAAGCACTTATGCTCGTTGGATACCTGAATAATTTGGATGTATATATTATTAATGATCTTCATCAAAGGTGCGTATAGACATGTAATATATTAAAAGTATAGAATCAGTAATGTTTGATTATTATATAATTTTTTAAAGGGAACTTAATGGCTACTTTTTTTTATTACAATATACAAGCTTTACCTATTGAAAAGGATAATGATTTCATAGGAGATAACGGGTACAAATCTTTATTTACTAAGTTAAGCAAATTAATTAAGGCCAAGATGGCCAAAAAAGAATTACATAAAATTGCTATTCCTCTCAGAAATGATTACTACTTTGTGCCCACTAAAATAGTTATTGAAGATGGTTATGCTTATGGGTATTTTAGAAAATATGACAAAGTAGACTCCCTCGAAGAGTTTTATTCTGAAGAAAACGTTTTTATTGGTAAAAAAGACCAACTTGTTTCAAGTAGAAGTTTTAAATTTCCTTTTGTTTTTGACTTTAAAACACACATTCTAGCGATAGGAAATAAAAATAGTCGCTTACCAAATGTAAATGTTTTGGAAGAAATATTAGGTGATTTTTTTACTAATTTTATATATTTGGAATCAAAATCTCACTGTATAGAGTGCATATGCTTAAAAGAAGCGACATCCATAAATACTGTATTATCGGCTGGTAAATATAAAAGTATAAAAACAGTTATCACTTTTTCTAATCCACAAGATGTGGAAGATTATTTAGATGAAAATATTATTGAAGAAGATCTCAGAAACAATTCAGTAAATAAGCTGACAACTATACACCAGTCATCAAAAAATGGGAATATGACGGGTTTAACGAAATTAGCAGAAGCGACATTCAGACTTGCAACGAAATATGGTGATGCAACCGCTTGCTATTGGAGTACAGTCACAAATAAATTTGAAAATTTTGATTTGAAAGATTTTCCCGTTAAAATTCCAATTTTGAAAAAGGACGAATCTGAAAGTACGTTTTTTTCAAAAATTAGAGCTACAATTACCCGAGCTAACCAAAGAACAAAATAAGTTATCAACATACAATGTCTATTAATATATATAGAAAATTCACTAGAATACCTATTTTTGGTAGTTATTTAAAAATAGCTAACGCATACGCTTATAAAGGAAATAGCGCATATATACGGCAATTAGCACCATTCAATAATTGGTATATTAGAGTTTTACCCGCATGGTTTTACTCAATAGTATTCAGTATCATCGTAACAACATATGTCAAAATAAATAGTGTTGCCGATTTCGATGCCGGAGCTTATATAATCGGAGCTATACCAGATCTTGTCGGTTTTGGTATTGGAGTATTTGCTTTAATATTTGTATTACCAAATAATTTAATTACTTTTATTAATAAAAACGGCAGAAAAACCTTTCCTGTAGAAGAAATCCCTGCAGATTTTGCTTATCCTTTAATGGGGCTTGTTTTCTCTTTAGTGGTTAGTTTTTTATTGGAATTAATTTCAGATGAATCTACAATTGGTATTTTTGCTGAAGTAACAATATTTTTTTACTCATTTATAATGATTACAGAAATGATCATGTTCATTTATACTTTGACTAGAGCTAGCCAATCAAATAAATTAACAAAAAATGAAAGGTTTTATCATCGAGTAAAAAAAAATAAATAGCTAATTTTTAACTAACTGATAAGTAACTTATTGAAATGAAAATTATAGACGCGGGTTCAATTCCCGCCAGCTCCACCAACAATAAGATTAAAGACGTCTTAGGGCGTCTTTTTTTCATCTAAAATCAAAGAATTAACCGTATTTACTGGTCTGTAGCGTCCTACCCCGTTTGATAGAACCCTTAATTATTTAGTAACATACATTGTAACAATAACTTCCGTTGGGCACCTTATTCTTCATCACCATCTAACAGTTGGGCAAAGTGAGAGAGCTTAGCCAAGGCTAAACCATGAATAGACTTTTTAGGGTATCGCCCTGTTCTACTCATTGTGCCTGCTGGGGTTGCCATTAATAATTCAAGCGCTTGGTCAATAGATTCAACAGCATAAATGGCAAAATCGCCACGTTCTACTGCTTCAATAACTTCTGTGTTTAGCATCAGGTTAATAACATTTGTTTTGGG
>Ga0193955_1000302_pt1 | contig 30570 bp, 22 predicted proteins | sample BB_6_MG_FD_140343 | JGI IMG/M metagenome (GOLD analysis project Ga0193955, IMG submission 140343) | Microbial mat bacterial communities from the Broadkill River, Lewes, Delaware, United States - BB_6_MG | ecosystem: Environmental > Aquatic > Freshwater > River > Microbial mats | place: USA... | reverse complement strand
TATTTAAATAACGAATTCAATTTAAAACTTGATAGTTTAAACTTAAGACAGAACTTTAAGAAAATTCAAAACCTAACCTTTATTGACTTTGATTTATTTATTCGTTTTCATAAATACCTAAATACCCATGGTTTTATCCAAACAATAAACAGTTTACATAGTGAACTAAAAAAAAGAAAAAGGAATAGTTCCAGAGGCAAGCAAATTCAAGATTTTTTAGATTTTAATGAAAGTCAAGATCAGATATTTCAAGATTTAAATCTAATGAAACGAGAAAAAGAACATAACCTCAAAGAATTAATTAACCTTTTAGAGCTTACTGAAGGTTTACCAAAAAATTAATTAAACCATAAAACATGTCCCAAATCCATTTTCATTCCGATTTTTACGAAGCCATTAAAAATGGCAATAAAACTCAGACGGCAAGAGTTGATGAATCCATTCCTGAATTGGGAAATGGAGAAGCAATTTTCGATGACAAAGCTCCAATTCCTATTGAAATCATGAAAGTTACACACAAAGGATTTGAGAGTTTAACATTGGAAGAAGTTAAACGAGATGGTTTCAATTCTAAAGATGAATTATGGTCTGTTTTGTTAGGATTTTACCCTCATTTGAGCAAAACAGACCCCTTGATGCTTATAGTATTCAGTGCAATATAGATTCTTATTCTTCAATTAAAATACAAACAGGTTTAGGAACTTTCACCTCATCTACGAAAGTGAGTAAGCCTGTTTTTTCATCTCTTGAAAAACTCACCAAATTATTGGTATTTTGATTGGCTACAAGCAGATATTTACCATCAGGTGAAAGAGAAAAATTTCGAGGATGATCACCACGAGTTGATTCATGTCCAACTAAACTTAAATTTCCATCATTCAATAAGGAGTAGATAACAATGCTATTGTGTCCTCGATTCGATCCGTATAAGAATTTACCATCAGCGGAAATGTGGATATCTGCAGTATAACTTGTTCCTTTAAAATCGACAGGCAGAGTTGAAATATTAGATATCAGCTTGTATCCGTCATCAGATATATTAACCAGACTAATTGTATTGTCCAATTCATTAATTACATACAAATATTTTCCATTAGGATGAAACGTTAAATGACGCGGACCTGCACCTTCAGAAAGTTGTATGCAATTATTCTCGACAGCTTTAAATTTATCCTTACTTATTTTCGAAATCCACAATTCATTGGTTCCTAAATCGACTGCAACTATTTTATCAGAATTAGGTTGAAAGCGCACGCTATGTGCGTGTGGATTATCTTGTCTGCCCTTAACAGTTCCGGAACCTTCGTGTTGATTTACATCTAGAAGCTCCGTTAAATTACCATCCTCATCAACCTTTAATAGCCCTGTATTTCCACCTGTATAATTTGCAGTTAAAATAATACCATCCTCATTTGCAGTCACAAAACATGGATGCGCTCCACCACTCGATTCACGACTAATCAATTTCAGGCTATCACCTATTTGATAAGATTCAACACTCCCACTTCCATTAAAGCTATTTATCTCGTTCACGGCAACCAAGGTCTTTCCTTTATTGGCAAAGGTCAAAAAAGACGGATTCTCAGTCTCAGCTTGCAAACTCAAATTCTTAAATTTTCCTGTCTCATCCATTTCCAATTTATAAATCCCTTTTGAATCGGTATCGGTATAAGTCCCAATGAAAATTAAGTAGGAAGAATTCGGCATATGATTTTTCTGCTTTTGATTTTGACAGGAAAGTGCTACACTTAATATCAGCACGATCAATAGAGTGTGTTTTATCATGATCTTTATTTTAATTGCTAAAGATAAACACTAATGTCCTAAAAAAATCAAGCTTGCTTTTAAATCAACTATCTTATTTGCTTTAAGTTTAAATGTGACCGGGATTTTCGAGCTAAGTTTTTAATCTATCAAAATAATCTTACGCTTCTCCGTTTTATCGAGGTATTTTATGAGTAAAAAGTAAACACCAGCCGACAGACCACTCAAATCCAAATCAGCACTATTACTTGAATTCAAATAATCCAACACTTTTCTTCCTGTGGAATCGAAGGTACTGATATGAAATTCGCTTACTTCATCATCATCAATCAAGACAGTAAAATTTCCATTACTTGGATTTGGAAAAACCTTCACCTCACCATCAATTTCCTCTTCGGGATCAGGTGTAGGATCAGGATCAGGGTCTGTATCTGGATTCGGATCGCTTGCAATCGTATCACGAATCACAAGGGTATGATTTCCTTCCGCCAGATCAACAGTGATCTCAAAAATTCCATCTGTATTGGAATCCCCTGTTCTTTCCAAAACATCATCAACAAATACTCCAAATGAAGTATTACTTTTCATATCCATGGCAAATATTTTTACCGTGCGATTTCCGTCAATTGGATTCACAGAATATCTAACAGCCGCAGTATCTCCTTGTGCCTGGAACAGATACAAATGATTTTCCCAATCGATACCAATGGTGCTTTCATTCTGTAACAATTCACCACCTGCATTGGCTTGATTTTTACCGTCACCAATCTTAAGTGTGTGCAAAAAAACTAAATTCTCTTTAACATCAGTGGGTTCAACTTCAATTCTCCACGAACCAGGATCCTCCTCATCGTCACCAATATTGCCACCATGAGGGTAATTCGTTCCATCAACCCAAAACTCGTAACCATCTCCACCAATTAAGGTTGTGGTAGTAGATTCAGGTAATAAGGTTCGTACGCCAATGCTTCCATTGCCATTACTTGCCTCGTAATCCTTACCATCGTAAGTGATAATTTTATTGGCAACTGCAGTACTCACCACCTTACCATTAATATTAGGTCGGTTCACGAAATGATTGATGTATTTTGCTTTGCGCTCCCTTGATTCTATATTTAAAAGGTGCAAGTGATCTAAAACCAAAACTCTATCTGGTTTGTGATAAAGCAATCGGCGCTCAAAGCGATCCAATTTATTGGAAGCATAAGAATCTGCCGCATCCGATACATGATATGCGTAGTCATCACCCGATACATAGCGAATCCATTTGCCTCGCCTGTGATCATCTTCAAAAACCTCATCTAAATTTTCCAATCGATCGGATTCTATCTGTCCTCCATCGTTCGAAACAGATCTGCCAAATGCCCGATACGATTCACTACCATCAAAAACACAAATGGAGTTGTGCGCAATGGTTCTGGAGTAGTAATTGTTGTAATGAGTAGTTGCATACGAATCGTAATATCCCGCATCTATAATCTGTGGTCTATCCTTTATTATCGAAAAAGTATTGTTGTCGCGATGCTCGTGATCAGCCCTTTTCGATGGTGCACAATAATACCAAAGCATGGTAGCATCATCATCCCAGGAAGTTCTGCCAACTGCCAAGCCAGTTTTATCAGCCCACCAATTTAAGGGTGGCTCCGGGTGTTGCACATTACTGGCTTCAAAATCTTTATAAATCAACTTTTGAAATACCAGTGCCGTATTGTGCAGATTCCCAGTTGCTCCATATTCCTGAACCAAATACTGACTACGCGGATCACCATATTCGGCAGCATGTCGATACATGACTCTGTTTGCCTGGTCTAATCGAATAATGGCATCTCCCAAATGAATCGTATAATTATCGGGGCGATAAAAATACCAATATTGATTGATTGACTCTTTGATCCAAGGCTGATCCTCGTAATAATTCTTATCTGTACCATAAAGCATATCATCAAAAAGCTGATACTGCCTCGGCAATCCAAACATGGAATAAGCCGCTCCCCAATTCCATCCTCCATCATCATCACGGAAGTGAGCGAAAGCAGGTAAAATTCCATTTTCCCATTTGCCAACCAAGGTTCTATACCAGGAATTTACAGTAGACATTTGAGATGAAGACAATCCATCTGCACCATGCAAAGCCAATGCTGCATGAAGAGTTATGCTACAGTTGTAAATGTTATGGCTGGTAACATAGCTATTCCCCGATGGAGTAAGTACATAATTCTCCATGAAATATTCCAGTACAGGATACAAAGCTTGCGATAATTCCTGCCGGAGAGCTTGAGGAATGTCATCGTAAGTCCAATCCAAAAGAATGCCACCATAATCGCAATTCCGTCTCAATAAATTCTCTTTGGTATCACCTGAATAATTATCAAAATCCAAAGAGTTTAAGTATTCGATGTATCTGGATACAATAAATTCACATCGTTGCAAAGCCAAACCATCAGTTTGCATTTTTAAAAGAAAGGCTGTCATTTTCGACATCAGAAAAGCATCGTTCGAATCAAATTCAAAATTCCATTGCGATTGATCGGAACCCACCAAATAGGTACTGGAATTAGTAACCCAATTTCTATCGTAAGCACTTTTAAATCGGTTATAGGTTTCCTGACATTCACCTGAAGAAATATTAGCTTTTAACCAATCAAACCTATCCTGATTTAATTCCAAACGAGGACGCTCGCCATTCACAACAGGCACATCCTGCGAATAACATCCGAAAAGCAAAAAGAAAAATAGAAATACCAATATACTTCTCATTGAATCTGACCTTTTGTAAACTTTTATAAATTACAAAATTTCAGGGGATTGAGAATGATAAATAGGTAAAGGATTCTTTATTTAGAATAACAAATTAAATAGGATTGGTTAAGACAAGGCAATTTTACCATTGAGTTTTCTGAATTCTCTGATGATAAATATGCTGGCAACAATTGCCGAACCTACATCGGAGATTGGACCTGCAAACCACACCCCATTTAAACCAAAATAGTTTGGTAGTATAAAAAGAATTGGAATCAATAAAATTACCTGACGCATTAGTGTGAGTAAAGTTGAAACTCCGGCTTTACCAATAGATTGAAAATAATTTCCAACGATCACCTGAAAACCAACAACAGGTAATGCTAGTAAAAAGGTTCGTAAGCCAAAACTTCCAACCGTCAATAGCTCTTCGTTTGTACTATTAAATGCCAATACCATTGTCTCCGGGAACAATTGAACAAAAATCCAACCGGCAATAGCGACTCCCGTTGCAGCCTTCATGCAAATTATTAGAGTCTCTTTCACTCTGGCGTAGTTTTTAGCTCCATGATTGAATCCAAAGATTGGTTGAGCCGCCATATTAATGGCAACTATCGACATTACAATTAGCATAGCAACCGAATTGATTACACCCATTGCAGCAATTGCTATATCATTACTGAATTTTATCAATTGAATATTGTACAAAGCCTGAACAAAACTGCCAGCAATCTGCATCGAAAATGGAGCAAATCCTATGGTAAGTATATAGATTACAATTTGTCCATTGAGCTTAAAATTACTTCCCCGCAACTTAATTACAGAACGAGAACTTCTAAAATGGCTCAACACCCAAATGCACAAAATCAACTGTGAAATTATAGTTGCCCAAGCTGCACCGGCAACTCCCATATCCAAAGCAAAAATAAAGATTGGATCTAATACGATATTGGTTCCAGCACTTATTAACATGGAATACATGGCAATTTTAGCATTCCCTTCGGAACGAATCAAATTGTTCATAGAAAAGCCAACCACACTAAAAACAGCACCATAAAGAATAATATTCAGGTATTCGTTGGCAACCGACATGGTATCGTCACCCACACCAAAAAGTCTTAATAATGGATCTTTTATAAGAAAACCTATTGTGGTTATTATTACCGATACAATAAGCATCAGTACAAATGAATTTCCCAGAACCCATTCGGCTCTTTTAAAATCTTTTTTCCCTAAATTAATTGATATTCGAACTCCGGCACCTAATCCAATCAGCATTCCAAAAGCCATCAGTATCAGCATAATTGGATATACTGCACTTAATCCCGAAAGGGCTGTTGCACCAACACCTTGTCCTATAAAAATCCTATCGACAACATTGTACAGCGAGTTGATTACAACTCCGGTAAAGGCAGGAAGGAAGTACTTCCATAGCAAACTGCTAATCTTCGAATTTTCTAATTCGTAAACATTTTGGGTATTCTTGTCCGTATTCATAAAGTGTGGCAAATGTACCAATAATGCTCTCTAATGAAGATTAAATCCAAATAAAAAAGAAGAAAAATCGGTAAACCAACTTATGCATAAGGCAAAATGCTTGCAAATATCTTCCAATTTAGATGTTTAATGCAGACAACTACTGCTAGATTATTTTAATTCATATCTATCTTTCTCTGCAAAGTAATCCATTACAATGGTGCGCTTGTTGAATTTTGCGGAATGCAATACCTCTTCAGGAATATAATAATGATCTCCCTTACGATATTTCTTCGTTTCACTCCCAATGGTCAATTCCATATCTCCATCGATAACCATTCCCCACTGCGCTCCGTGAGAATGACGAGGAACTTCACCAATTGGTTCAATCTCGAAGAATACAATTTGATGATTTTCTCCCTGGGCTACCCAACCTCTTACACCTTTAAATGGAATATTTGCTTCAGGTAAGTTTTTAATCATTTCTGGATAAATATCGTTCATATTGATCAATTAAGCATGTAGTTTATAGATATTTACTTCCTTCTCTAACACTTAGAGGAGACAATGGATTTCTGGAAATAAAATTCCTTACCCAATCGGGATTGAATTTTGAATATTGTCGTAAAGCCCAACCAATTGCTTTGTTTACAAAAAATTCATTGGTAAGATGATTGCAGAAAATAGTCTTCTTTAAAAACTCTGTGTCTACTTGATCTTTGTATTTCAACTGAAAAATTATGCTAACTCTCTTCAACCAAATATTAGAATCCATCATCCAAGACTTTAATTTCTCTTCTTTTAATTCTGGATATTTCTGACACAAAACACCAATCAAAGGAGCAATTGTATCCACAGAATCCCACCAGGATTTTGCAAGTATTAATCGCTCCAAATTTTTAATATCTTTCTTTACCAAATGATTCTGAAGTTTCCGTAAATAATCTAATGCTAAATACTGAAATTCTCTTTCCGGCAATTCAAACAAATAGAAAACAAAAGCCCAGTCAAGCTTTTTAGTTTTTGTTTTCAATTTTAAAAACTTCTTACCCAACTCAGCTCTTTTGGGTTTTGGAATGCCCAAAAAAGAAAAGTTATTTTTCATATAGGTAGACATTCTTGCTGCATATTCAGGATCGGCATTTTTGTGGTAAATATCTACTATTTCTAATGTGTCAATTGTCGATTCCATTTCTGTTTCTTGCTTATTACATTAACATCTGGCAGTTTTTTTCTTTTTGCCAACTCTTCCTTTATCAATAATTTTTTGGAGATATTCAGGAGCAAACGGAACCTTACAGGATGTTTTCCCCATGAACACTTCTACTTTACCAATTTTTTCGGCAGTTTGCATCGACAAATCAGTCAATTCTGAAACATAGGCTCCTACCGAAATTACAAAACCATTCATTGTATATTTTACTCTATTGCTTTGCTCATGAATAGTGTCCTTTACCCTTAGTAATAAATCTTTTAACAATTGAATATCCAATTCATCATCCGCTTTAAGAGCCATTAAATTTGATAAGGTTGACCAACCGGCTGCTGCAATGGTTTTCTTATCCGATTCTATCCATTCCAAAGCCAATTCTAATCCATATTGAGATTCTGAAGCAATCCATGCAACCGTATATTCACTTATCATGTACCAATAAGCTCCCTTTGCCCATTTTTTCAGATCGGCTTTGGTCATTTGACTTTCATCAGCAATTAAGCCTGCCAAATACATAGCATCCGAATTTCCAGAGTCGAACAATTCCAAAGACAAGTGATAATCTTTTTTAATTTTCTTTACGATCTTTTTAAGATCCTGAACTTTAACTCCGAAAAATGGTTCACGTGCTCCATGATTTATAAATATCCTCTTGGTATTTTCATTGCCATAACTTTCCAGCTCTTTTAAAACTTCTTCTTTGGTCATTATTCATTAAATTTTATCAAGATTAGGCGCATTTATTTTAAAAACATCGGCATATACTAATCGCGGTTGATTTTCTTCCGATACAGAAGCAACACTTGTTACTCTTCCTTTGGCAAGTGAAACTCCTTCAAATTCCTGAATGATTACCTGTAAAGGTTGATCTTTGTATTTTCTACTCAACTTGAATTCTCTTGTAATGGTAAAATAATTGTTTTTTACATGATTTCCATTTATAGCTATCCTCACGCCCTCATCTTCCAAACTCTCCTCATTTCTTCCATCGCTAACAGTACCATACATTGGCTGTACCAATTCCGGATCGAGAAAGCTAATTGTGATATAATTTCCTGTATTTCCATTTTTATCCAAAGCATTGGAAATTACACCTTCAATTTGCAATGTAAATCGAGAATTCATATTATCCTTTTTAAAGGTAAGTGTAGCCAAGCGTTCCGGAACCAATTGAATATAGTCTGCCATCACAACTGATGAGAGACATACATCTGTATTTCCTTTTCGAACCGAATGAGGCTGATATCTTGCCAAAGCCAACTTCACAAATGGAAAATACATTTTACCATGATTCAATGCAAAATCGACAAACCACAATTTCCTCTCCTGATTAAACTCGACAGGATAAGCCATCGCAGTTACTTTTACCTTTTCATTGTCAGGATAAACGATTGATTTATCGATAGTCGGATTGTGTCTAAAATCATTTATCGATGGATAATTCAGCGCGCCAGGTTTTGATGGACGAATAGGATCCTGTGCCCAATGCGTTAAAGCCTGATTAAAGCCAGGACCACCCAGACCAACAAAACTTTGTGCAATTTTAGACGGATCGCTTCCCGGAATCAAAACCGCCAACATTTCATCTTCGCCCGTCGAGAACCATGGTCGCTTTAAATAAACACGCAATCCTCCTCCAAGCCTGTGCTGACGCATAACTGTAGCCGATTTCGTTTTTCTCCATTCGAAAGTAGGGATCACATAATCCACCAATGGAACTTTTGGTCTGGCTGTACTTAGAATGTTTACCTTTTCGAACCATTGACCATCCCTACTCAACTGCAATCCTTCCGATTTCACCAAATTATCGAAATGCTCAGCATATCGAGTGGTTCCCTCCGGATGATAATCCACATATCTATGTTTTGTATCTCCAAATTTGTGCTTTAAGGCTCCACTCAAGGAGCTTATCAATGCTAATTTTAGCGTTTGCTTCTCATTATTATTTTGCCCTTGTAAAGCCAATTGCTTCGATGGATCTTTCTTCTCAGGAAGATTGCCCTTGTTAATACTTTCATCGTGATAGCTAACCGGAACTTCTTCTACATTTCCAGAATTCTCTTTCCACGATGGTCCTGTTGCACGAGGATCATCTGTTCTATCTCTCCAACGAGCCATATACTCCACTTTGTGGGTAGAAAATCCATGAACCGAAAAACGTGTATGTAACCAAGCATGAGTATCTGAATAATTACGATCAGGAATTATTTCCTCAATCTCAGGTGCAACAACAGGCTGAACTACGGCATGTGTGAGTTCCAATTCTCTGGCAGGACTAATCATCCAATGTCTGCCTGTTTCCGCCAATTCTTTTATTTTTCCAATATTTACAGGATTCTCTTCTCTTAACAAATCCCACATCCCTGATAATTCCTCCAGATCTTTTGCTCTCCAAAAAGTTGAGAACTTCAGTTTTATCCTTTCGCCTTTCGGCAGATAAACATTCAATATTCGCTCCGATGCATTCCAGGTAAAGTTGGTAACGCCTTCCTGCAATCTAATTCGTAAAGATTTAGCTTTGTACCATTCATCATCCGATACATTTATATTGGTTTCTGAAGGACTCAATTCTGCGTTAGTGAAAAAGCTAAACAATCGTGGATCGAAAGTTTGTGAATGGGAGTCATCGTATCCATCTGCAAGAAACAGAGCTACTCCAGCCGCCGCAGGATCTGGTAAATAAATCAAATCAACATCATCACCCTTATACACCTTTTCCTTTCCATTTTCACCCTTTTCCAATTGAACTTCATGTTCACTTATTAACTGGTACAATTCCTTTGCAACTTGAAGATTGTTTCCAAATGCTTTATCGAACTTTCCATGTTGCTCAGCAATTAATTGCGAATTTCGTGGTGGCAAAAAGTGTCTAATCGATTCAGTATTCTCACTTGAATCAACCGCTCCATATCGTTGCTGAAACTCTTGGGTTGTCATATCGTGATTACTTCGAACCACCAATTCTTCTAAGGCTTCTCCATCTTTTAAATCTGATCCAAGAAGTAATACAGGATTCATGAGTGCATCAAAACGATAATATCTAAATCCTCTAATAACAGCTTCACTTAGCTTTTCAGCCTGGAAATCTAAAGGCAAACTATTTCCTGCCAAATCAACAGTTCTTACTCTCAATAAATAATCTTTGCCAAATCGTAAACGAGGCAATGTTCCTGCTACACTTTTAGTTTTAGTATGCAATCTAAACTCTCGTGTAGTATCAAACTCATATTTCTTAATTTCTACACTTTTTGATTTATTTACGTAATCCACCTGTTTAGACGAATCTATGTTATCATCTTCAGATTCGTTAATGGCAAAACCAGGTTTTGGTACAGAAAGACTCCAACCTTCCCATCGAATCATACTTTCTCCAACAAAAAGTTCATTTGCCTCTTCTGTATCCTCAGCCACAGCTGTCTGAATAAATCCTTCATCAACTTCTAAATCATCAATAATTTCTTCTGTATTATCTGAATCAAAATAAGAATAAGCCTCTTGTCTCATGTGCAAGGAATGCCATTTTTCCGGATCCGACGAATAAGCTACATCCATTCTATACCCTTGTACCAAATCTTCAGCATACAATTGTTCATTGGATAAAATAAGGTTTAATGAATTATCCAGCTTCGATGGATCTATAATCTTTGTTTGCAATTGCTTAGCTTTTACAAATCTTGCATTCAAATGCTCTCCCATTCCATTTCCAGCAATTCCAATTCCCGTCGATCGTAAACTTGGCAATCCTTCCTTTTCAGGAGGATCAACTGGTACTATCCCATTGTTAAACTTTTTACTTTTGCTCAATTCCAATTCCACTACCTTCAATTTTACCTCTTCCTGAACCTTGTTATCAACCATCTGATTCATTTTCAAGGCTACTCCATCTGTATCGATTTGAAATACCGTGAATCGATCCGTATTGATTTTCACGAATCCCATATTCACGCGAGCATCCTCTTTTGGTTGGGCATAAAATCCTTTTTGCGTAAGATGATAAGCGGTTAAAGGAACCGAAACATCTGTACTCATTGTAAAATCTAAATTCTCCACAATCAATCGAAATGCGTTCTGATTAGGAAAATTATTAGGTAAGTCCATTTTAAAATCGAGAACGACTCCCAACTTTCTTTGAATTTGAGGGTAATTACTAATTACCGCCAATATATCGTGAAACTCGAACTCTGGTTTCTTTATATTAGGTAAAGGTGTTGTTCTTGTTGGCTTATGAGTTTTATGAAAATCTCTAAATTGAGCAAAATCAAACTTTGGATTTGACTGTTTCGCAAATGGTACAAAACCATTCTTCTTACGAACTTCATCCAATCTGTTTTCTGCAGTTTCATCTACATCCAAAAAATCTGACTCTTTGAAAACACGTCTGCCTGCTGCTGTACTTGTAGGTACTTCCTGTTTAGGCGTATCACGCTTCTTAAATCTCGAAATTTGCCCCAAACCTTTAGGATCTCTCAATTGAGAAGGTTCCAACAATCTATCTGGGCTTTGAGTTCCCAATTTTTTATAGGTATCCAACACAAATGATTGGATATGTTTTAGTGGATACGAGTGAATTCTGGTAGGCGTTAAATCTTCCTGCTCAAATCCATCAACTCGAATATCTTTATGCATGAGTTTTTGCCACAAATCCTCATCCAAATTCGAAGAATTCAATTCTACCTCATGTTCATCACCATTTTTAAGTCGAATCTTAAATGATGAATTCATGATTTTTTGCGGTAAGTTTTCCATATCTGGAAAAGAAGCTAATGTTTTAACACTTGCTGTTTCCAGACGCAAACTTACCTGCACCGAAAATCTCAGGTTATTCTCCTGATCGATTCGGTGTGGCAAACAGGTAAATATGATGGATTGTTTCATACCTTTTCAATTTTGATTTAAGCATATGCCTGACAATATTCTAACCAATCGTTTTCTTCCATTATCATTTGGAAGGTAGGATCTGCATCGGCACCTTTTAATTCTCTTCTAGCAGTTAAGCTTACAGTCTTGCTAAAGAACAAGACTTCAATTTTGACTTTTACAATTGCCTCTCCATACAACTTTTCAACTTTACCATTCTGGAACATAGCTACAAAAGCCAGATAAATCTCCAATGAGATGCTAATGATTCCAAGTATGGATAGATATCCATTAAAACGGATATAACCCGTTAATACTGTTTCGGTGTGATCATCTACAATCTCCATACTGAAATAGAATCCTCCCATTACAGAAACACCACCACTCGCTATACCAAAATTAACAGACAAGGCTGCTCCAAATTCGAAAGCTGCCTCCATTCCCACAAAACCTTTAACACTGGTTTTCATCAGGAAATAACCTCCACCTCCAAATGCCGAAACAGTTAACAGAAAAGGAGCTTCTCTTTTACAAAAGTTAAACTTAAGCGTTAAAGGAGCACCTGTAAATGGTAGATTAACACCGGCGCCCAAAGTCATATTAGCAATGGTGCAAACACCAACTTCTACACTTGGAATGGCTAAATCGAAACCAGCACTAACTCCTGTAGGTGATAATTTCATATAAGGTCCATCGGCAAATCCATTAGATGGAATTAAATTCTGCAATTGATTTACAAAACTCAATGGTCCCATAAATAAAATCGAATCTTCCTCTGCCATTTCAACTTTCACATCCGCTTTTTTGCCTGAGCCACCACCAAATTTTAAGGATTTGAACCGTACTTGAATCAATTCTTTTATCTCAATCGAGAAATCGGTAAAAGATGCATCAACGCCAAATTGTGTTTTCTGTGCTGTATCGAATGGTCTACTTAACTTACTAATAACTTGTAATGATTCCTTTGGTTTCTGAACCTTCACTGTTAGAAATCCTCCAAAAAGAGACTTACTAGCTTCCATTTCGGGAATCCAACGATATTCAACAACAAAAGCATTGTTTGTTTTATAGGCATTAAAATTTGGAATTTTAGGAACCTGATCACTTAGTTGTTGCTCCAGTTCATTTACCTTAGATGATAATTGATCTTTAAGATTTTGTATTTCCTGCTCAATTGCATCTCTAGCTTCATCAGCGGCATTTTCAAGAATTGCTTGTTGTTGAAAGATATTCTCTTTTAATGATTCCATCTCACCACTCCGGTTAGAGAGGAAGTCGGCTTGCTGATTTCCCTCAGCACCAAAATTCAAATTCCCCAACAAAAGATCAAAAATGGAAACCACTCCAAACAATTTTGCAACCGGCATATCTCCTGGTGATCCAAAAAACTCTGTTGGATCAAAATCTAAATCTTGCATTTTATCTACAACCCCACCCAAAGGTCCTTTCAATTTCGATAATGATGTTACTTGAGTATTTGGACTCATAAACCCACCTGACTTGTCCGATTCTCCCGAAAAATCAGCCTTTAGATTTCCCAAAACTTTGGCAAATATCTTACCCGAATTATCGTCATCTATAAGTTCAATTAAAACAGGATCAGGATTGCCCGTTAATTCTTCCACAGCCTTTACTTTAACCGAAGCTGTTTTTATGGTTGGATGAAATTTTAGAATGCTGGCTGGTTTGTTAATCAAAATTTGTGCACCATATCGTACTTCGCTAGTTTCAAATTGTGTATCGCCTTCAATTAAAGATGGTGAATATGCAATCTCTTGGCGATTAAAATCTATTGTTGTTCTACTGACTTCTGAATTGTATGCATTAACTACATCTTCCGATTTGGACTGATCATATCCAGCAGATTTTCCAATAAAAATCAACGGCATTCGTACCTTTTCTTCTTCCCCTTCCTGATCAACCAATAATAAATCGAATTGCAATTCTATTACTCCTGAACGTATCCAAAAATTATAATCTCCACCCAGATTTACAAGGTTAGCTGGAGGATCCAAATCTGGAGTCTTGGAAGCCAAAATTTCTACCGATTGAAATGGAAATGGAATAAATCCATTCTTAGGATCACGCATTTCGTAATACACTACAGGCTCTAAAATAACAATATACATTCTCTGTCTGTTAACAGCAGATTTAGTTGAATTATCAGGCTTACGTTCGGTTATTTTCACTAATGAAGCCGTGTGACCAAATGGAAATAAAAATCCTGCTTCTACAACTTTCACATAATGATCGCGTCCAAGAGTAGCCAAATGTTCCCATTCCAATAGTTCAAAATCAGGCTGAGCATGAAAGTCTGGAAAATTGAAATTCGCATTAAAATTAAACCAAGCTCCTAATGATGTAAGCATCAATCGATCAGCCTTAACAGGTTTTGGAGTATAATTTTTGATTAAAAAATTTGAGGTCTGATGTACAATATTGTGTCTGTCTCTTCCATCCAAAGCCGTTCTAAATGGAATATTTCTTGGAGGCTTTGGTTTCAGATTTTTTCTTACGTCTCTAGCCCAAAGAGCTCGAACAGTTCTAAATCCTGAAAGTACATTTTCATCGACTTCACCATTTTTTAAACGCACACCCATTATCGAATGCCACAGTTCCGACAATTTACCTTTATTAGATATTAATGGATTATTGAACTGTAAATTTTTAATAGTTCCCTTATTTATCTCTTGATGATCTTTTAAATCAATCTTATTTTTATGAGCAAATCCAGCCAATTGATTTGGCGAAATGAACAAACGAGTTGGTGCCTCAATTGATGTTTCAAAAACAGATGGCTTTCTCATCTCCAACAACTTAATCTTGAGGGCTGAATAATTAATTTTAGCGTACAATTGCCCACTAACCTCTTTGGGTAAAGACTTTTTCAATTCACTTGCTCCATATAATTTCTGCTGACTCAAGCGTTTTTTTCCATATTTAGCAATAGTGAGATTCTGCTTACTTACTCTCTTGTTCAATTTCGAATCTCCCTGAATTTTATAGGAAGATATTTTCTGGAATTTATTCAATACAACTTTAAGTGGTTCTATAACTCTTGCACGGTAGTTTACTTTTAGTTTAAAGCGTGACCAATCCAAAAGTTGCTCCATTATTATTGGCATTCCCTCAAAATTTGAAGGTACCGAGTAGACCAATCTACTTTTACCGCTTCGGATATATTTGGCAGGAAGAATTACATTTTCATTCCCCTCTCCACCAGGTAATGAATTGTTCTCCACAAAGGCTTGTTCCAAAGTATGTTGTGATGGGAAAATTACGATCATTGCCGCAGGTTTCTTTGGATTATCAATCTCCAAATAACTCTGCTGACCTTTTTTAATGTATTTAAAATTATAAAATTCAAATTGCAAAAACAACATATCCTCAGGACGAAGAATACTTAAGCGAATGATTTCCTTCTCTCTAAACTTAATTGTTCCCAAACGCGCCTCTGTTAAAACTCTTTTTTTCGTTTGAACCTTTTGCTGCTGTAACTCAATCTCTACAATAGGATTTTCCGGATATTCAACAGGCAAACTTAGGGCATCAATTAGTTTATAATGTGATGCAAGCACCTTTGCATTCCCTTTAATCTCGTTGATCACTCCATTATTCCCATACATCTCGATTGCAGGTAATTGATCCGATAAATTGGACAATAAGTAATTGTTTTCGCCAGATGCCATCCAAGCTCCTACCGAAGATAAACCAGCCAATAAAACCAATTTTTCATTCTCACCTATAAATTCAACTGCTAATTGAGAGTTATACAAATCAATTTGTTGTGATTTTTCTTTCTCAAGTTTTTTATAAAATAAAAAATGAGGTGTAGAATTATTTATCTTATCGAATTTAGACAACAATAAATACTCCTTTTTACTTTCTGAATTAACCCCAACTATAAGAGAATACTTTTGATTTGTTATAGAAGAGTTAACCTGTAATTGATCGCCATTTGCTATTTTCCAATTCGTAAAAAGAGAATTTACATCAGAAATTAAAAAATCAATTTGAAGTTTAGGTGGTAAATGAGAAAATGCTAAATTATCCTTATCAGGCTTTTTCAAGCTAAGTTGCCGTACAACTATTTTATTTTCAGGCAATTTTAAGATTGCCAAATTCTTTCCTTCCAAATCAATTTTCCAATATTTATTAATTATCACATGGGAGTGATCCTCAATATCCAATGAAAATCGATCGTTCATCTGAAATATTTCCTTTACATCACAATAATCCGAAATTTGTAATCTTCCATTGATCCAATCCTTAAAATTAAGATCTGCATTAATATCAAGATCTGTAAAATTGAACTCAATTCTCCACTCCAGACTATAATAAATATGAGCCTTAAAATCGAAGGAAATAGTTGAACCAGGATAAATCGCATTACGTAAATCAATGAAATAATCCTCCTTAACTTTTTTGAACTTTAATATCGCATCTCCCTCAAAAAATCGTGTATCTAAAATCCAGTTTTGATCATCTGACGTAAAAAATGTAAGGGTATTTCGTCTTTTTCTATAATTGATATCCTTACTTAAAACTTGTCCAAAAACTTTAATTGTGGGATTAAAAGCTAAGATTCCAATACCAATACCTCTTAAAAAATTGCGCCTGCTGGAAGAAGTTGGTTTTTGATTTATTATATCTCCCCTACTTTTCTTTAGCCTTTTTATATCTAAATATTTAAATCTCATCTCTCTTACCCTTTCGTGCAATAGAATAGAAATTAAGAAAGCTAGTTTGCAATGTCAATAGAAGAGTGCTTTATTTTTATTGAGTTTAAATAATATTTGATTAATGAAGAAATAAGCATAAAAAAACCTCGTCAAAAATTGACGAGGTTCTTTTCTATTGTAATAAGATTTTTAAATATCTAATTCTGAATGTCTCTTCATTCCAGAACTCTTTATCTTTGCACGTAAAACCCGGTATCGTTTACCGAAATAATATCTGAAAGTTAATTTCGCAATTTGTGTTTCTTTATACCTAATTTCTTTGTTGTAAAAGTCAGGATCGGAGGAGTGGATTTTAAATTTAAATGTGTTAAATATATCATTAGCAGTAAATGACAAACTACCTCTTCCTTTTAAAACTTTACGACTTAAACCTAAATCTACGTAATACAAGTTTTGATATTTTCCCTGAGCTGTTAAAATCTCGGACTGGTAACGGAAACTAGTTTGCATTTTGAACCATTTTTTGAAATTCATTATGGAAGTAACTTTACCTAAAACTTCCCACATGTCTCGCGATCCAAAATTAAAATCATCACCCGGATTTGTTTTTTCATAAATGCCACCAATATAACCACTTAAGCTCCACCATTTATTTAACTTAGTAGAAGCCTCGAATTCTAATGCTGAATAAAATTTATTATCAAAATTACCATACGTCACAACAGATTCATTATCGTCGTTTATACTTCTATATTGATTAATTAATGTATTGTAATAATTGATATATAAAGTCGTTTTATAACTTGCCTTTTTTCTATCATAAGACATAGACATTTCTACATTATGATTGTAATACGCTTCAATATCCTGAGCTCCTAGGCGTTGATTTTCGGGATCTCGTAAATTCTGAAATGGATTTAACATACCCGAATTTGGACGATATATCATTCTACTATATGCCAATTCCCACTTTTTTGTATCTGAAAAATCGTAGGATAAATGAACACTAGGAAACAAATCCAAATAATCATCCTTAAATTCCCTGTTCGTTGTTATATCCGAATACTCCGCTCTTAAACCTAACTCATAAGCAAATTTTCCTGCCGCTCCGGTATACATCAAATACAAACCATGAATATTTTCTTCGTAGTTAAAGGCTGTCGATAAATCTTCCTGGTCTTCGTAATCAATTTCATTATTACGATACAAATATCCTGTTTCTAATTTTCCATTTTTTCCAACAGGATGCACATAATCAACTTGAGCTACAGATTCTTTTCTTGCGGTTTTGTAAAAATCACTTCCCGAATAATACCAAATATTCGATGGTTCTTCACGAACACTATAATTACCTGAATTATCGGCTTCATTATCTGTATATGCAAAATCTACAGAAAGACTTTGTCCCTTCTTCTTAAATTTATGTATATAGGAAGCATTGTAGATTCTGGAAGTTAAATCAAGATCCACTGCACTTTTTCTATATGATACATCTGGCATACCACTACTTAACACATTGCTCTCAATATATTCGTAATTTCCATTCCAATTCTGCAAAATATCTCTATAAGTAGTCGATAAGGTTATTGTATTGTTATCGTCAATCAAAAAATCCATCCCGATTTTACCTATATGGTATCTGTTGCCAAAATCTACATCTGCATGCTCCACAAGGGATGTATTTGTCTCATATATTGATCTTTGAACATTATAATCTCTACCAGCCCAATCATCTTTATAAACGTACTGACCAAAGAAGTTTATTTTTCCAGTACGCAAATTAGCACTAAAGTTTCCTGATTTCTTATCCTTAGTTCCTAATGTTGCTGAAGCACTACCATTAAAACCTTTAGTGCGATTTTTCTTCATGATAATGTTAATAATCCCATTGGCACCAGTTGCGTCATATCTTGCAGAAGAAGTACTAATCAATTCTACTCTATCCACATCAGAAGCTGACATTCCAGATAGAACCTCGGAAGGATTCATACCAAGTAATCCACTGATTTTTCCATCAATCAAAATTTTTACATTCGAACTTCCACGAAATTGAATATCACCATCAGAATTTACACTCAACTTAGGAACAGTATTCAATACATCATTTATTGTTCCTCCATCAGCAATCGGGGATTTAGATACATTGTAAACCGTTTTTCCCAATTCCATTCTCGAGAATTCGCGATTTCCTTCCACAACAACCTCTTCTAATGCTTTAGTATCTTCAGCAAGGGAAATTGCTTGTTTTAATACTTTTTTCTCATTGCTTGCAAGTGTTAATTTCTTAAGCGTATATGAATTGTACCCGATATAGTCAACTTTCAAGAAATAAGCATCCGCTTTTAATTTTTCAAGTTTAAATTCACCTTTTTTATTGGTTATTGTACCTTTTACCAAAGTAGAATCTTTTAAACAAAAAATAGATACAGTAGCGAATTCAAGAGGCTTTTGATGTTTGTTTTCAATAATTTTCCCTTTTACAGAAGATGCCAAAAGTTCGGCAGTTGGATTGAGGGAAAAAGCATAATTTGAAGAAAAAATAATCAACATTGCGCAAACGATGATATTCTTCCAAAAAGAAAATTTAAGGTTCATTGTAGTTTATAGATTAGTTTAACATGTAGTGTGGCTGAACAAATATATATCATTATGTTGAAATATCACACAATATTTTAAACTTTTCATCTTCTCTTTTATTGCGTTTAAACCTCATTCAATCATCAAAAAACTCCAGTTCACTTAATTTTATTAGATTTTTCACGTATTCTATAAAATAGCAAAAAACTTTTCCTCAATAAAATATATTAAATAAAAAACCACCACTCTGAATGAATGATGGTTTACCTACAAAAGAAATTCTATTTACAATTCAAGTTGTTTTTTTAGGAGCTTAAAACCATTTCTGCTAACTTTTAAACTCTCGCCACTTTTTAAAATCACAATCCAATTGTCTTTTTCATATGGTTGCAATTGGGAAATCTGATCAACTTTCACAAGGTAAGAACGATGAATTCGGCAAAATTCACTTTGACTCAAGTGAGATTCAAAGTATTTCATAGTTTTTTGTTTTAAATGTCTTCCTGTATGAGTATATATCATTACATAATCATCCTGAGCTTCAAAATATTTTATTTTATCCACTGCGATTACATCAATTTTATTTCTGGATTTTACAACTACCCTATTTATTAGTTCACTTGATGAATCATTATGAGATGTTATTTTTTCAATTTGATCATTAGTTAAACTATTATTGATTCTCTCTCTAGCTTTTGTTAATGCATCCTTAAACCTTTCTCCCGAAAAGGGCTTTAAAAGATAATCGACGGCATTATGCTCAAAAGCTTTTATAGCATATTCGTTATACGCTGTAGTAAATACAATATTATAAGGTTTGTCCAACAATTCCAGCAGTTCAAAACCTGTTAATTTTGGCATTTGCACATCAAGAAATATCAAATCAGGATGATATTCCTGAATTGCCTTTAATCCTTGAAACCCATCCGAAAACTCACCAACTATTTCAATATCATTTTCTGAATCTAAATAAGATTTAACCAAATCCCGAGCTAAAGACTCGTCATCAATAATTATTGTTTTAATCGTATTCATATCTACTTACTTTGAGGAAATTCAAGATAAACTGTAAACTGATTTTCTGTTTTAACAATTTTCATCAAATCGGAACGTCCATAAATCAAATTTAAACGCTCCTGAATATTTTTTAAACCAATTCCATTCCCTTTAGGAGGAACCGCTTCAGCATCGAAATTATTACTAATATCTATTTCGAGTCTATCCGAATTCCCCTTACAATTGGTAGTAATTGTAACAGGTTCTAAACTTTCATGTACTCCATACTTAATTGCATTTTCGTACAATGGCTGAAGTATCAGGTTGGGAATTTTTAAATTTTCGCACTTCGCATTCAAATCAAAATCAAGCTGAAGACGCTCACCAAAACGTACCTTCTCAATTTCCAAATACAATTTAATATTATTCAATTCATTCGTTAGACTATTCAACTCCTTTAAATCCTGATCCAAAGAATATCGTAGAAATGAAGATAACTTCACAAGCATTTCTCTTGACTGTTCTGGTCTTGAAAGAGTTAATGAACTAACCGAATTTAAACTATTAAAAAGAAAATGAGGATTAATTTGAGATTTTAATGCATTCAACTCAGCCTCCTTCACAAGGTTTTTCAACTCGGATTCATGTACTAATTTATCTTTAAAGTTATTGTAATAAATAATTAAATAATAAACAATAATTAAATAATCGTAAACACATAGTGTAAATAACACCTGCCAATGTATGGGAATAATATAATCAATACCCACATCATAACTAGCAAATAATCCATTTCTTATCTGATAAGCACTCGATATCCATAAACCAACTACGACTCCACCTGCCGCCAAATGATGTAATATAAAACCTGGAATACCGGAATTTTCGATATTCACATACCTAACAACATACCAAATGCAAAGTCCTAAAATTAGTAAGGGAAGAGAGAAACTAAATGAATTTACAAAGGAATTATAAGCTGTTCTCTCTTCAAAATACCAACCAATTACAAATAACAAACTTGCAAATAAAAGCCAGGCTGAAATATAAATTGGTATACCAAAACGATTTTGTAGTATTGGGTGTCTCATTAGGCTATTTGTATGATTTAATTTCACATCCGCCTAATGCAACTATTCCCTTAATTATTAACTCTTTTTTTGGTTCTACAATATAATTTGTTGTTGGAATTCGTTTATCAGCGACACCACCAAGTATAGCGGAAACTTCAACTTTAACCTCCCAATCTGAAGGAACAATTAAAACACATCCTCCAAACATTGTGAAAACATCAATAACATTAGTGCCTTCCGCAAGATTAGCATTAGTTAAGTTTAGTTCCGTACCTCCGAATACACAGGTTACTTTCCCACCTTTAAAGTTGTTGGTATTTATAACTTTTTCTCCTCCTCCAAAAACATTTAATTCATCTATATAAGAAGATTCATTCCCGGATCGTTCTTTTGAGTTTGGCATACATTCGCTACGCTTACGAATTATAAATATTCCAACGACAATTAAAATAACCGGCCAGAAAATCCCCTTCCAATGAAATCCCCAGTCAAATATAATAGGCAATAAAAATAAGCCTCCAACACCCATTAACACAAAGCCAGTTGTTTTATCATTTTTACCAAGATAAAATAATGCTCCCAATCCGAACAATAATGCTGGCCATGAAAAAAGAATATCCTTCATGTAATAAGGGAATATATCAAGGTTTTTAAGAACTAATAAGCAGCCAAATAAAATTAAAAAAATACCAAAAATCACACGGTTATTTTCTCTATTCTTCGGGTTTGAATGATGATGATGCCTCATAACAAATATATTTTAAAATGTTAATTTACTTAATACACTCTTTTGATGATGGTTGTAGAATATATCCTAAACCTCCAAAAATTAAAATTGCAGGTAAAAACCAAATTTCACTATTCTCAGGAAGAAAATACAAATCATCAATAAGGAAATATCCACCGATAAGTATTGAAATAATACCTCCAAAATATTTACGTCGAACAATTATTAGCAATATACCAACTAGAATCATTACCGATTCCCATCTGTAAAGCCAATTCATTATAAAATCGGAATGATAATTTAATCTTTCAAGTAAAACAATACTACCAATAAGAATTAAACCAATCCCTACAAACAAGCTTTTATTTTTTTTATTTTCATCCATGTCTATTAATTTTATTTAGACAATAACGCTCCTCGGTTACTTACAATACTAAAGTATTTCAAAATGTAAAATTTAAATATATGTAATCGGTTAACAAGTCAAATGAATCGGTAAATGGATAACTATTATTAACTATCAATTTCTAACAATCTTAATAAATATCCAGACATTACATTTTATAATATTTATATCCATCAGTAACAACATGATTTCTAAAACTGTTTTAGTTAAACTTTAAATAATTCACATTAACAATTAAGATTCCTTACAAAGCTTGATAAATTCAAACTTAGGATTACTATTTTTACCAATTAAGAGACATGTAAATTTAAATGTCCTTTTCTATTCTCAAAACAATAGACCTTTTAGATTATGAGTCAAGCAAAAGCAATAATTCGTATCAACGAACTACGCGAACAATTACATACACACAATCACAATTATTACGTTCTTTCGCAACCTACTATTAGCGATTTTGATTTCGACATGCTATTGAATGAACTAATTGATTTGGAAAAACAATATCCTGAATATGAAGATCCAAATTCACCTACACAACGTGTAGGTAGCGATATCAATCTGGAATTTAACCAGGTTGAGCATAAATACCCTATGCTTTCATTAGGCAATACTTATTCCGAAGATGAGATTCGTGATTTTGAAACAAGAATAAAAAAACTAATTGATGGAGATGTTCAATATGTTTGCGAATTGAAATATGATGGAACCTCCATATCTCTAACTTATAAAAACGGGAAATTAATCCAGGCAGTTACTCGAGGAGACGGTGTAAAAGGCGATGATGTTACAGCAAATGTAAAAACCATCCGTTCTGTACCATTGCAATTAAGTGGTAATAATATTCCGGAAGAATTTGAAATAAGAGGTGAAATACTAATGCCTTTTTCGGTTTTTGATAAATTAAATTTGGAACGTGAAGAAATTAGAGAAACGCCTTTTGCTAATCCAAGAAATGCTGCTTCAGGTACACTTAAAATGCAAAATTCTGCTACAGTTGCCAAACGAAAACTCGATTGCTATTTGTATTATTTAATTGGCAAAGAGATCCCAACGCGTAGCCATTTCGACAACTTACAAGCAGCTAAAAAATGGGGTTTTAAAGTTCCAGAAAATACAGCCTTGTGCAATAGCATCGATGAAGTTATTGAATTCATAAACATGTGGGATTCAAAAAGAGAAGAATTACCAGTACCAATTGATGGAATTGTAATTAAAGTTAATTCAATCGACGAGCAGGAAGAGTTAGGATTTACTGCAAAATCCCCTCGCTGGGCAATTTCCTATAAATACAAAGCTGAAAGAGTTGCTACCCGATTAGAAAAAGTAAGCTATCAGGTGGGAAGAACCGGTTCTATAACTCCAGTAGCCAACCTTGAACCGGTATTACTGGCAGGAACAACAGTAAAACGAGCTTCACTTCATAATTCTGATATTATTCAAAATCTTGATTTACACGAAGCGGATACGGTTTATGTTGAGAAAGGTGGCGAAATCATTCCGAAAATTGTTGGTGTCGATACATCGAAAAGAGCAAAAAATGCGAAAAGTATTGAGTTTATTAATGAATGCCCTGAGTGCAAAACTAAACTTGTAAGAAAAGAAGGGGAAGCCAATCATTATTGTCCAAACGATATGGAATGTCCTCCTCAAATTAAAGGAAAAATTGAACATTTCATTAGTCGCCGTGCCATGGACATTGATGGTTTAGGTGAAGAAACAATAGATCTTTTATTCAAGGAAAATCTTTTAAATAATGTTTCTGACTTGTATTCTCTTCAAAAAGACAACATAACTCCATTGGAGAGAATGGGAGATAAATCAGCAGAAAGAATATTAAATAGCCTTCAGAATTCTTTACAAATTCCTTACGAAAGAGTGTTGTATGCCTTAGGTATTAGATACGTTGGTGCTACGGTCGCAAAAAAATTGGCTAAAGCAATTCCATCCATAGAACAATTGGCGTCCTCAAGCATCGAAGAATTAATTGAAGTTGATGAAATTGGAGGTAAAATTGCCGAAAGCATTGTAGAATATTTCTCTGTAAATTCACATAAAGAATTAATTTCCAAGCTCAAAGAACATGGTCTTCAATTAGAAAGAATTGAGGAAGAAAAAGAAGGTGGAAGTAACATACTTGAAGGATTATCAATTGTAATTTCAGGAAGCTTTTCCAAATACTCTCGAGATGAACTCAAAGCTTTAATTGAACTTCATGGCGGTAAAAACGTAGGCTCTATTTCCAAAAAAACCAGCTTTTTACTTGCTGGAGAAAAGATTGGTCCGAGTAAATTAGCAAAAGTAGAAAAACTTGGTATCGACCTAAAAAATGAAGATCAATTTCTAGAATTGATTGGCTTGTAATTCATTTTTCATCATTCTTGATCCTTTAAAAATAGCAAATGAATTTCACAGCAATAGATTTTGAAACAGCAAATGGTAAACGCAATTCGGCTTGTTCTTTAGGATTGGTTCGTGTTACAAATGGAGTTATAGTCGATAGTAAAGAATGGTTAATTTCTCCACCTGAAATGTATTTTCATCCAATGAATGTTAGCATACATGGCATTACGGAAGATGATGTAGCCAACCAACCCAGTTTTAATTACATTTGGGACGAAGTAGAAGATTATATCCAAGGGAATATGGTAATTGCTCATAATGCTAGCTTTGATGTGTCGGTATTGAGAGCCTGTCTTGAAACTTATGGAATTCCACTGCCTGAATTTGATTATATGTGTACTGTTCAGATTGGTCGAAACATTTGGCCCAATATGCCAAACCATAAATTAAATACAATGGCACATCTTTTTGATATTCCATTAAAACATCATGATGCTTTAGAAGATACTTTAGCTTGCGCAAAAATTGCCATAAAAGCTTGTGAGGTGATGAGTGTTTCGAATCTTAACGAATTGGCAAATAATATTAAAATATCACCAGGAAAAGTTTTTTCAGGAGGCTATAAAGCACCAAAAAAACTTAAATAAGCTTAAATTGAATATCAAAAATGAAATTTTTCCTAACTTGTGATTTCAAACAGTCAAGCCCATTCAGCTAGTCATTTACTAGCCTGTAATTTAACTATAGAATATTGAAATGAGTTTTTTCCAAAATCTAAAAAAACAACTTGCCGATCGTATAATTAATGGAAAGCAAAATAAAAATCCTAGAAAAAAGGAATTCCATAATCTGGAAAGTGCTAAAAACATTGGTATTATTTTCGACACTCAAAATGATAAAAACCACTCAACGGTAAAAAAATTCTCTGAAAATTTAAGCCAGAAAGGGTATCGTGTAAAAACCATAGCCTGGGTTAATGCAGATGAATTACCTGATTATGGTGTGGGGCAAAAAATAATATTTTACACTAATAAAGATGTAAAATGGAATGGTGAACCAATAATTCCAGAATTATTGGAATTTGTTGATCAAAAATTTGATCTCTTGTTTGTCTTAACCGATGCAGATCATATTTCGGTTCAATACATTTCTAAACTATCACAAGCTTCTTGTAAAGTAGGTTCATTATCCGAGAATAACGAACATTTGGATTTAATGATTGATCAGAGTAAGAATAAAACACTCGAAAATTTAATTGAAGAAAGCTTAAACTACTTAACTCTAATAAAAAAATAATAAAATGACTATAAATCAATTTTCAGGTACAGGAATCGCAATAATTACACCCTTTAAAGATGACAAGAGTGTAGATTACAATGCACTTGAAAAACTTGTAAATTATCAAATTACCAATGGTGTGGATTATTTGGTTGTTATGGGAACAACCGGAGAAGCAGCTACCTTATCAAAAGCAGAAAAAAACGAAGTAATAAAGCATGTTTGCACAACAAATGCTAAACGCGTGCCAATTGTAGTTGGTTTTGGAGGCAATAACACTAGCGAAGTAGTTGAACAAATTAATGATTTCGACTCTTTTTCAGAAGTTGATGCTATTTTATCTGTTGCACCTTATTACAATAAGCCTAGTCAGGAAGGAATATTCCAACATTATAAATTTATTGCAGACAACAGTCCTGTTCCTGTAATTATATATAATGTTCCGGGAAGAACAAGTGTAAATATAAGCGCCGAAACTACTGTTCGAATTGCCAACGAAATTGAGAATGTTATTGCAGTTAAAGAAGCATCGGGTGACATGGAACAAATTATGCAGATATTAAAAAATAAGCCTGCCAATTTCATGGTAATTTCTGGAGACGATGCCTTGACATTTCCTATGATACAGTTAGGAGCTTCAGGAGTAATTTCTGTAATTGGAAATGCTTTTCCAAAGGAATTTAGTTCAATGGTTAAAAATGCTATACGGGGTAATAATAAAGACGCTCTTACCACACACTACCGATTACTCGATTTAATTCAAAATATTTTTACCGAAGGAAATCCTGCTGGAATCAAAGCCATTCTGCATCAAAAAGAACTTATCTCAAACGACTTAAGACTACCTCTTGTGCCTGTAAGTTCATCACATTACGAAAAATTAAAAATGCTATACAATAAAATGGCATAAATATTGTCCACAGATACAAGTGTTATTTTACACTTTATTTTTGAAATTAATAAACAAAAAATGATTAAAAATATGAAGTATTCATTTCGCCTATTTGTTTTCGCACTTGCTGTAATGAGTTTTGCATCTTGCTCACGACAAATAACCAGAGTTTCCCCTGATCAGCAAATTGATTTAAGTGGACGCTGGAACGACACTGACTCTAGATTAGCTGCTGAAGCATTAATCGATCAGGTATTAAATCAAGGTTGGATTGGCAATTTCAAAGAAGAATTCAATCGTAAACCAGTTGTAACAGTTGGTTTAGTAACTAACAAAAGTTCTGAACATATCGATTCTGACACTTATATTAAAGATATTGAAAAAGCGATATTAAATGATGGTCGTGTTAGATTGGTTCAAGCTGGAGCTAAGCGTGAAGAATTGCGCCAGGAAAGAGCAGATCAACAAGATTTTGCCTCAAAAGAAACCATTAAGAAATGGGGACGCGAACTTGGTGCTGATTTTATCCTTCAAGGAGATATCACATCGATAATTGATAGCTACAAAAAAGAAAAAGTAAGATATTATCAGCTAAACCTTGAATTAACCAATCTTGAAACCAACGAATTGGTTTGGTTAGGTGACAAAAAAATCAAGAAATACGTTAACAGATAAATCCATATTAGGGAAGTCTGATGGCTTCCCTCCTTTCTCTTATCATTTACCAAATGAACAAAAAGCTCTTCGCAAATAAGATCATTTTCTTGCTTGCAATTTTGTCAAGTATTCTATTTTCAAGTTGTGCTACATACTATGCTCAAAATGAAGCGTTCAATCAGTATTTTCTTAATGGAGATATTGCGAATGCCGAAAAAACATTGGATGGTGATGCTAAAAATCAGCGTAAAAAGAATAAATCCTTATATCTTTTAAATAAAGGTACACTAGCATGGATGCAACAAGATTACGAAAGAGCAACTGCTTATTTTAACGAAGCCGATTTATTTATTGAAGATCAGAGAAAAAACATCGCTAACGAAGCCCTAGCATTACTAACAAATCCTGCGACAAAACCATATGTTCCAGAAGATTTCGAAAATGTAATGCTTAACTTTTATAAGGCTTTAAGCTTTTTGGAAATGGGCAAAAGTCAGGAAGCTTTGGTCGAGTGTAGAAGAGTGAATGAAAAACTATATGCACTTAATGATAAGTATCCGAAAAACTATAAAAACAGATATAGTGACGATGCATTTGCTCACACCATAATGGGCTTAATTTATGATTCTACTGGCGATTCAAATAATGCATTTATCGCTTACAGGAATGCATATAAAATTTACGAAGGTAATTACACCAAAAATTTTAACACACCCGCTCCTAGACAACTTAAAGATGATCTTCTGCGTACAGCATATCAAACTGGATTGAATCAGGAGTATGAATTTTACAAAAATAAATTTGGATTTGATTTTACTAAAAGAGAAAAAAATCAAGGTGATTTAATAATGATATGGATGACAGGATTAGGACCTGTTAAAGACGAATGGAGTATTAATTTTAGTGCTCTCAATGGTCGCGATGGTTATTTAACACTTGTAAACGAAGGTGAAGGTGCTAACTTTCCTTTTTATGTAGGTGATATGGATAGCAGAACTCGAAATTCATTTAGCGATCTAGATTTTGTGAGAGTAGCCTTTCCTAAGTATCAGGAAAGAATGCCTTTTTACAATTCAGCTTCAATACAAGTAGATTCTGTTCATTACAATTTAGATAAAGCGCAAGACTTAAATGCTATTGCTTTTAAATCTCTAAAAGATAGAATGCTTAGAGAAATGGCGAATTCATTACTCAGATTAGCTACTAAAAAAGCTTTGGAAAATTATGCTCGCAGCAAAGATGATAATATTGGTGCTATTATAGGAATTTTTAATGCCGTTACAGAAAAAGCTGATACAAGAAACTGGCAAACCCTACCTCATTCTATTCACTACACGAGATTGCATTTAAAAGAAGGAGAAAACAATATTAATTTAAAAGTGCAGTCTCCAAATGGAACATCAAATAATCAAAATTTGAAGTTTACGATAAAGGCAGGACAAACCAGCTTTTTTAGCTTTCACAGTATGGAATCAAATTAGAACGCTGTTTTTTGATAATGTAAACCGTACCACGTCCTTATCAACATTAGCAATATATTCACAACTTAAGGTCAAATCCTCATTAAAAAATCGCTGACATCCCATAAACATCCCGATAGCCAAATCAACAAAAACCTTTTTTGACTCATAAGAAATTATAAAAGTACTGTCGTCAATTCTTTCTGCCTTAAAACCTTTCAATCCTTTATGCGGAAAACGTTCCTGCATTTTTACATGAATAAAATAATCTATTTGTTCTAAAAATTCGAACACATCACTATTCCCAGCAAATTCTGGTCGGTACAAAATTACCAGTCTACTAAATAAATATTCACCAAAATTTTTAGATAAATCTGATTTTGAAAGTCGCGTTTCCTCACTTAATAATGTAACCAGCTCGTTGAATTGCTTGTAAGAATAATCTTGCATAGAATCATAAACTCCATTATTCCCTGCTCCCAAAAGAGAAACAACTTTCTCAACTGTTTCACATCCAAATTCACTTTCCGACATCTCTAAAATTTCTGTAAAAAAAATCCCTTTCATCTACTGTAAATTTTAAATGATTTTATCAAAGTAATAGTTTATAATAGTGCAACATTAAAAATTCCGACATTTACAATTTTGTTTGGTTTAGCTGAGAATTTTTCAATTCTGCGAGTAATTTTTGCATGGCAAGATATTTCTGCTCATAATCCCAACGTCCCTTATCCTTATTGTGAGCAACCTCATAAAACTTAATCGCCATATCAGGTTTATTCGTTGTTTCATATATTTCTCCCACATAAAAATACGGCTCTGCCTTATGCGGATAATTATACACGGTATACTTTAAAAATAGTAAAGCTTCCTGATACTTTTTCTCCTGTTTAAGTTGCAAGCAAACACTCTCTAATAAAGAATAAGGTAATTTCTCGTTTCTGCCATAATTTAGCATGATGTCTTTCTGATATTCTTTTGCTTTAGCCACACCACCCACTGCTAAATCATTAACATCTGGATATTTGTAATCCTTAAACAGATGCTCCATACCGTTCATTAAACTCTTTCGATACAAACTATAATGATTTTCATCGGGCATCCAATCGCATTTCCAATTTAAATCCCCTGGCGAAGATGTTTCAAGTACTTTAGTGAGTTTCTTACATTCTTCGAGCATGTTCTTTGCCTCTTCGGCAAAACTTACGAACAAATGCTTTCTTACTGTAGATTTATTAGTTAAAAATTTTTCGGTATCCTTCACAACAGAATTGCCGTTCCACCATAAAATTGGGCTAAATGCCATATATCGATCAAATAAATCCGTTCCGTTAATAAAAGCATTGATTACGAACAGTCCGCTATAATTATGCCCCATAACCAATCTACGATTATTAGTTCTGTAATTTTTGGAAACATATGGAAAAATATCC
>Ga0193955_1000300_pt1 | contig 30630 bp, 28 predicted proteins | sample BB_6_MG_FD_140343 | JGI IMG/M metagenome (GOLD analysis project Ga0193955, IMG submission 140343) | Microbial mat bacterial communities from the Broadkill River, Lewes, Delaware, United States - BB_6_MG | ecosystem: Environmental > Aquatic > Freshwater > River > Microbial mats | place: USA... | reverse complement strand
TATCCCTGCTGATATAAATATGTCTGCTTATGCAGCTTCTGGTTATGGTAAACCTTGGAAGTATGACCTTAATGCTACTGGGGATGCCCTTACTTGGGTTGATACTAATGCGACTTTACCGACAGTTTTAGACAATTCTCAAGTTGCGGTTATAGGAGATTATATATACCTTTTTGGGGGTTCTATTAGTGGAAATAGTACATCAATAAATGTAATATATAAAGCACCAATATCTGACCCTACTAATTGGGTAGATACAGGAGCTGTATTGCCAAATAATATAAGTGGAGCTCAAATAGCAATTATAGGAGATTACGTATATTTGTTTGGGGGTAGGACAAATACAATATTAAAAGCACCAGTAACAGATCCTACATCTTGGGTAGATACAGATGCAACACTTCCTTATACAATATCATATTCTCAAATAGCAGTTATTGGAGATTATATTTATATCTTTTGGAGTAATAAAATACTAAAAGCACCAATATCAGATCCAACATCTTGGGTTGATACAGGGGCTGCTTTTCCAGCTAGTTTATCATATTCTCAAGTATCAGTTATAGGAGATTATGTATATCTTTTCGGTGGTTATAGTGGGGGTGCAACACTTAGCAAAACAATTTACAAAGCACCAATATCAGATCCAACAAACTGGATAGACACAGGTGCCACACTTCCATATGCAACTGATGGTGCTCAAGTGGCAGTTGTTGGAGATTACGTTTATCTTTTTGGAGGTTGGATAGCAAGTGCAAATACCAGTTTTATTTATCAAGCACCTATGTCGGATCCTACTTCATGGACAATTACAGAAAGTAGATTAGCAGAAGTAAATGTGCGCTCACAGGTAGCTATAGTTGGAGATTATATTTATCTTTTTGGTGGTCATAATGGTTCTATAATAGATAATATTTATAGATCATACATAGGCAACTAATAGATATACAAGCTACTTATTTAAAAGGTAGCTTGTTAATATGTTCCTTAGATACTATTGTAGTGACATTAGTTATTATAAATGAAAAGAAATCCGGTAGCCAAACGGCTACCGATAAAGAGAAGAAGTTATTTTGCTAGGTTATTTAAGATACCGATAATCTCATCCATTTTTTCACTAATATTATTTATCTCATTAGACACGTCATTTATCTCTTGGGCATTTGAATTAAGTGAGGTCGAACTATCAGATATAGACTGGATCAATACATTTGTAGTAGCAGAAGTCTCAGCTAGAGATTTTTGAGTACGCTCAGCAAGCTTTCTAACTTCATCTGCAACAACCGCAAAACCACGTCCATGCTCACCTGCACGTGCAGCTTCAATTGCAGCATTTAAAGCAAGTAGATTAGTCTGATCAGCAATATCTCCGATTGTAGCTAAGATTTCTTTAGTCTCGTTTGCATTACCGACAAGAGTCTGCAAGTTATCAACCATCTCATTTTCATTGTCAGATACACTATGTACTCTGTTAACAGTATGGTTGATCATATCTTTTAATTCAATTATAGTTGTGTTTGTAATATTATCTATCGTAGAATTTAACTCATTAGAAGTCTGAAGTATATGGTTTTTACTCTCTTCATTCTCTTTTTCCATATTTTGAAGAGCTTCACCTAGTAAGTTAATATTGTTTAATAATTCAGCCATTTTAGCTTCTACATTTACTTCACTTCTTGCTGAAAAATTACCCTCAGCAAATTTCTTTAAAGTGTCTATAGCATTATCTAAGTTAGCTTCAGAAGAGTCTAAAAGGTTATTTAGAGAGTTTCTTAATACATGTACATATGGTGTTTTAGTGTCAGCTACAACTCTACATGTGTAATGACCCTGTGAAACCTGATCTGCGAGTAGAACCATCTCACCCGCAACTCTAGTGTCTTCCAATACAGCATTTTGATAACTAGTCACAATTTTATTAAAGTTTTTCTCTGCTTCATTCGTAGTGTTATTGTCTATCTCTATTTTATTTCTTTTGAACTCCATCATCTCTATAAGTTCTTGTCTTTTTTTATCTATTGAACTAGCTGACTGAGAACCACCCTGTCCATACAAAGCCATCACGGTACCAAATGTTACCAATATCAATAAAACATGTACTATACTAGAGTCAAACACAAATATAGAGATTATTGAGATCGCGAACATCACGACCACAGTTATATTTTTTTGTAAATTATTCATTTTTAGTTCCCTATCTAAGTGTTTTATATAATTTTTCAGCAGCTTCAATCTCATCTCTTGAAGGCTTTCTTCTACAAGACATGTATCTAGTCTCGTTAGTGTGAGGGTCTTTCATAGGATATACTGTTGCATATACCCAATAATAACCACCATCTTTTGTCTTGTTTTTAACATAACCAGTCCAGACCTGCCCTCTTTTTACAGTATCCCATAAATCTTTGAAGGCTGCCTTTGGCATATCAGGATGTCTGACTATGCTGTGAGGCTTACCGATAAGTTCATTTAACTCATATCCGGCTACCTTACAAAAATCATCATTTGCAAAAAGAATCTTACCTGTCGCATCAGTTTGTGAAACCAGAAAATCATCGCTCTTCAGAATATACTCTGCCATATCTACCCCATTATGTTGTTATTTTTTAATACTGTTAAAAATTGCTATTTATATATACTAGCTATTAGTATCTTAATTTAATCTTTATATGATAATATTATATACAAACTTGTGATAAAAATATCACAAATCGTGACTACTTTTTGAGCACTATAAATTTTTCCGGTTTTTTTGGCTTATACTTAGGCATACTTTGACCTATGCTTGAGTTTATATATGTAGGATCTGCTATTACAAATCTTTTTGAACCTGCATATACAGTGTCTCCATCCATTGGTATATAAAGAGCAGTAGCCATATGGTCTTTGTATTTAACACCGATCACCCCTACACCAAAGAGATCTTTTATTAGGTTTGAAAAAAGTACAGCCCTGTCTTCACAATCTGATTTGTCATAGTAGAGCGTTTCTTGAGCAAACATCACTTTTTCACGTCCAAACTGTGCATTATCCATCTGATATTTAAAAGATTTTTGCACAAAATGAAGTACAAAGTTTAAAGCTTCACTCATTTTTTTACCATCTACTTCTTTTTTAATAGCCTCTGCCAACTGATTGTACGTAGATTTTTGAAGCGGTGCATTAAAATAAGTTTCATAATCTGCTTGTGGATATGTACCCATAAAATCAATAAGGTTTTGATTATAGTCTATCTTAACCTTAAACTCTTTTTCATCTTCTCTAAAACCTATCTCTTTAGTTTTTATATTTTCTACAAAATTAGGCAGTTTATCTATAGATAGATCAAGTGCTTTGTCACTCCCCGGATAGTTCTGCTCATATGAATATAATCTTCCAACGCTACTTTGAGCATATCTTGAAATAATATAATACTTTTTTTTGCCAAAACTATAGTTAGGTGTAGAATATATTGTTTTATCTGAGCTATATAACACGATTACATGTTTCTTTGCCAAACCAACTTTTACTGCATATCCTAGTTTGTTAAATATAAACCAAGAAAGCAGTTTTGAATTATCGTCAACATTGTAAGCTCTTTTTGTTATCTCATTTACAAGTAGATATACTCCCCAGTCATTAAGTTCTAACTCTTTTTTGACCTTTCTTATGCTTTTGATAAATGGTTCATATTCACTTGAAGCAACTGAATCAAAATAATTTGAGATACCCTCTTGATTTCTTGGGTAAAATGTAGCCCTTTTTACATCTAATGGTATGTTGAACCCTAGACGACTTCCGAAAAAATCAAATTCAATATCTTTTTTTACAGTTATTTTAACCTCTACGTCTTCTTCTATAGGTTCTTCAATAACTTTTTGTTTTTCCACTACAGGTTTTTTCTCTTCAACTTTAACATTTACTAGTGGTCCGACTTTTTTAACCTCTAGAGGTTTTGCTTTTGGTATTTTGGAAGGTTTTGGTTTTTCATATTCTTCAGCGACTTTTTTAGCACTGTATGCATTCCACTGGGCTTTTAAATATTTATTAAAAGCCACATCTTTTTCATCTTTATATTTTTTAAAACTTTCACTTTGTGAACGTTTAAATTCCTCAAATGAACCCGCGTTGAGTTGCGAGAAAACTAATACTAAACTTACACTAAAAAGGCCAAATTGCTTGTATAATTTTGGCAGCCCATCCTTGTTCTGTTGCACGATCTATATCCCCCTGTGTTTTATATAAAATCTTAGCATCACTCATTTGAGAAGAGTTGATTGTGTTGTACTGATCAATATCGTAAGGTCTGATAACGCCGCTTATCTGTATTATCTGCTTTTGATCATCAACTAAGATCTCTCTTTTGCCGGAAATAAAATAGTTGCCGTTTTTCATAACTTTAACAATTCTTGCAGATATCGTTGTGTCAAAAGAAGCATCTTTAGAAGCACTTCCACTTCCTGAGAACTCATTTTCACTTAAAGAACTGAAACCTATGTTTGTAACACGGTTAAGTTTATCAACAACTTTTTGAACTCCGCCACTACCGCCGGTACTAGTAAATGCACCACCACCTAAATTATTACTGTCACTTCTTGAAAGATCTTTTGAACCACTACTAGATGCAGTAGCAGTTTCAGATATAACAACAGTAACTATATCATTTACGTGCATAGCCTTATGATCAGAAAATAGAGGATTGTCACCTTGTCCAAAAATACTCCCAGTAGATATAAAATCTTGCTTATCTTCTTGTGAAGGCATCTGTTCTACATACTTTGGCGGTTCAAAATTTATTTCCGGTTTCAATAGGTCAGCTGTACATCCCGTAAAAAGTAGTATAGCATATATAGGTAATAAAAATATTAGGTAGTTTTTCATTAATTCTCTTTATTTAAATCTTCTTATCTTTAGATATAATTCTAGCAATTTTAGTTCCAAAGGATTTTTATGAGTTTACGCGAAAAGATTAACCAAGATTTGAAAGAGGCTATGAAAGCCAAAGATGTCAAAAAGAGAGATGCTCTTCGCCTTTTATCATCAGCATTTAAACAAATAGAAGTTGATGAAAGAAAAGAATTAAATGATGAAGATGTAATAAAAATCATACAAAAACAAGTTAAAAGTAGAAATGACTCTATAGAACAATATTCAAAAGCACAGCGTGATGACCTAGTTGCAAAAGAGCAAGAAGAGATAGATGTATATGAGATCTACCTTCCTAAACAACTAAACGATAATGAACTGGAGAGTTCATTAAAAGAGATCATTACTAAAGTCGGAGCTGATAGTATGAAAGACATGGGTAAAGTTATGGGTATGGCTTCTAAAGAGTTAGCTGGTCTTGCAGATGGAAAACGTATCAATGAGTGCGTTAAAAAGTTACTCGGTTAACCGAATAACATTAGCTCTATTTTGAGCTTCCGTGAACACTCTAATGAGTGTTCCATACGCTCAAGCTAATGTCAACCAAACTTTAACTTTTTAAGAGCTTCTTCTTCGTTATCTTGACGCATTAGAGACTCACCTACCAAAAATGCATCTACACCTGCACGAGAGAGGTCTTCAAGCTGACCATGTTCATATATGCCACTCTCAGCCACAATTATCTTACCATTAGGGATAAGAGGTATCAACTCATAAGAAAGGTTCATATTCATCTCAAATGTCTGTAAATTTCTATGGTTTATACCGATGATGTCACTTCCTGCATATATAGCTTTTACAAGGTCAGGTTTATCGTGGACCTCAACTAAAGCTTCCATACCTAAGTATCTAGTGTATTCTAACAGCTCTTTTAATTCGCTTTTAGATAATGCTGCGGCAATTAGTAAAATAAAATCAGCCCCATAAACCAAAGCTTCAAGTATCTGGTATTTAGATACTATAAAATCTTTTCTCAAAAGAGGTATGCTTACATATCTTCTGATGCCTGCGAGATACTCAAGGTCACCCTGAAAGAAATGAGGTTCAGTAAGTACCGATATAGCGCTAGCTCCACCTTTTTCATAGCTTTGAGCTATACTTAAAGGATCAAAGTTCTCACGTATGACACCTTTAGAAGGAGAAGCTTTCTTAACCTCTGATATGATCCTATACGGATCCTCCTCAGTTGCTTTTAAATACGGTACTACATCGCGAGGCTGTCTTGAGTTAAAAGCTAAAGAGCGACCTAACCAATCCATAGAAAACTCTTTTTCCCTTTTTTCTAGATCCTCTTTTGTCTTTTTTATAATATCATCTAAAATCATATATCTTTTAAGTGAGTTAAACTCACCCTATTCCTTTCATTTTTTTCTTTTGCATTTTTTTATTATCTTATAGTGGTCTTGAACTTCTTTCTCATTTCCACCCTCCATATCAACAACTTTTTTCATAAGCTTATATGCTTTTTTACACTCACCCAGTTTATAATAACCCCAAGCTTTAGAGTCCAAATAATAAGCTGAATCAGGTTGTTCTTCCAAAGCTTTTTCAATATAGACCATACCTGCTTTTACATCTATCGAATGATCGATCATTATATATCCAAGATAATTATAATATAGTGCCTTTGGCTCAACTAAGACAACATTCTTTAGCTTCTCAATAACACGTTTATGCATCTTCGCGTCATTTTTATTATCAGAACCTTCATACTCGTATATAGCACTTTGGGCTAAATATGAAATATTTGCCGTCTCATTATATAGCTTTTGAGATAAAGGTGCAGCCTTTTTGTAGTTTTTTACCTGCATGTACATCTGAAGAAGCAGCTTATCATCAGTTTTGCTCTCTTCTAAAAAACTTATCAACTTTATATAGTCTTTAGTATATCCGTATATCTGTACTATTTTTTGTGCTACTTGTTCATTTTGATCTATCTCATATAGCTTCAAATAAATTCTAAGCAAAGCATCAATATCGTTTTCATTACTATAAATACTAAGTAATCTATTACATATCAGCTCAGAACATCCATGTATCTTGGCATGTGTCTCTAAGTGTGCTATAGCATCTTTTTTTCTCTCTAAATTCACATACAATATAACTGCTATTTTATCTAAAATCTTCTCATTATAATCTTTAGAGTATGCACCTTCAAGATATTTTACAGCCGTGTTAAATTTTGACAACTTTACATATATGTCACTTACAAGTATATAATCATCAATTTTTTGAGTCTTTTCTACTAGTATAAGTCCTAAAGTTTTGGCTTTCTCAAACTCACTTAAATTTATAAGTGCGAGAACCTTCATCCTAATGAGCTCTAAGTCATTGAAAGAATCATCTAACTCATCATCAATTCTTGAGATAACTTTCTCGTATTGATTTGACATTAAATCATTTTCCAAAGAACGGTAAAGATACTCTTTTTTAGAAGATTTCTTATATAAAGTCTCAAACATGCTAGAAGCAGATCTATATTCGCCTAATTGTTCAGCTCTAAGTGCGAATACAAGTATAGTATCTTCTTGTTCAAATGCTTTTTTACTTGGATCTACATTAGCGTTAGAACCCACACATGCACTAAACAATACTAAGGCTACTAAAGAGATTAAAATTTTATACATCAATTATACCCGGACACTCGTCTTTTAACTCGTCAATTCTATTTTTATAATAATCCCAAAACGGAAAAGTCCTACACTGTATAGGTCTAGCTTCATAGATTGAACAGCCATTTATATCTTTATCGTAAAAGATACATTCATGTTCATTTAGCACTTTTCTCTCTTTTATAGAGTATTTATAAGATTTTTTAAAAAGATACTTATCTATCAGTTCTTTCATCTCAATGTCCAAAAAGTCACATATCTCAGTTGCTTCGGTTTTAGTGACATATATATATCCGCTCTCACCCCTGCAACATCTGGCTTTACATTCATCACATGCTTGAGGGTTAAAAGCAAAATTAAATCCATCTTTTTTTATAGTTGACATTTTATACTTTGTGTACCCGCTTTTTCATATATTTTTTTTGCTTTTTCACTGAACTCATCACCCTCAAAACTGATAAAAGGTTCATGAACTTTCATAAGTGCGTTTGAGCCGTTTCTTGCATGAACCATGACAATAGATGCCACTCTGTCTACTTTGGGATGAACAAACTGTACATCCACTACTCTCATCTTTACATTTGCAAGTTCTGCACATATCTCACCAAAGTGTAATGCATCGTAACAAAAAATAAAATGTGACTTCGGTTTTAAAACCTGAGATACCTTTTTGAAAAATTTATCCAAAGGTAGATTAATATTATATCGTGCATTAAACAACATCTCATTACCACTCTTAGTACCCTTGTGGTGATAAAACGGAGGATTTGATATTATATAGTCATATTTCTTAATGAAATTATACTCTATAAAATTCCCATGATAAAGATTATATTCAATATTATTCTCTTGTGCATTTTTCTTTGCATACTTTAAAAATTCTTCTTGCTTCTCTATAGCTTCAAGTTTTATCTTATCGTTGTCTTTTGCGCAAAGAAGCCCGACAATACCGCTACCTGCACCCACATCAAGCATATCACCCTTAGGATTAAATGAATCTATAAAATCATACAAAAACACAGAATCACTGTTAAAACAATATCCAGACTCTGGCTGATATAGAACCATTTAAACTCCCATTTGATATAATCTCGCAATTATACCAAAAGGACAATGAGTTATGATAATTATTCCTGCACGTCTTGCATCTAGCAGATTTCCCCAAAAAGTTTTAGCAGATATCGGTGGATTACCTATGGTAGTTCGTACGGCAAAAAGAGTTGAACACCTTGACCGTGTAGTAGTAGCAGCCGATGATGAAAAAATTATTTCTGTATGTAAAGAATACGGCATAGAAGCAAAACTTACATCAACTACTCATAAAAGCGGGACTGATCGTATAAATGAGTGTGCAAATATAGCGGGTGTAAGTGATGATGAACTTATCATTAACGTACAAGCGGATGAGCCGTTTATTGAACCTGAAGTTGTTGAATCACTAATACTAAGACTAAGATCATTACAAAAGAATAACGAAGAGTTCATAATGGGTAGTTGCTATAATGCTATCAATGCAGAAGCTGCAGAAGATCCAAACCTTGTTAAAGTTGTTCTTGATGATCGTGACGATGCTATCTACTTCTCACGCTCTTTGATCCCTTATAACCGCGGTGGTGGCGCTACATATTTTGGGCACATCGGAATATATGGATTTAGCAAAAAAAGCCTGCATGATTTTTGTAACCTAAGTGATGCCCCTATTGAAGATATAGAGAAACTTGAACAACTTCGTGCCATTTATCATGGTAAGAAAATATCTATGGTCAAAGTAGCTTCAACAGGTTTTGGAATCGATACCAAAGAAGATCTAGAACGTGCAATAGAGATATTTTTATAAATATCTCTATTTTTTATACATAACTGTTTGTTTAACTTTTGTTGAGTTAAACACTGAGACAATTCTGTTCATATTCTCAGCATGTCCTAGTAATATGCAACCCTCTTTTGTTAACATGTCATAAAACGTCATAGCAACCTCTTTTCTTGAGGCATCGTCAAAATATATAAGCATATTTCTTGAAAATATAATATCGAATTTTCCAAGTTCCATCATCTTAACTTTGTCAAATACGTTGACAACTTTAAAATCTACCATTTTTATTAAATCATCACTTATGTGGTAACAATCATCTCGTTTTTCAAACCACTTAGTCAATGTATCGTTAGGAATAGCTTCAACAGATCTTTGAGAAAAAATACCTTTCTTTGCTTTTTTAATAACATTAGAATCTATATCTATACCAACTATCTCAATATCTCTTTTTTTATATACGGCACCCTCTTTAAGTACATGTAGAACTATTGAGTATGCCTCTTCGCCAGTTGAACATGGAGAAGATAATATCCTTATCGGTCTATTTTGTGGCACTAAACCATCAAGTTCAGGCAGTATGTGAGACTCAAGAGCTTCAAATTGATCTTTTTCCCTATAAAAATATGTTTCATTCACTGTTATAAAATTCATTAAAGCCTGAAACTCTTCCCCCTCAAAATCATCAAAACGAAGCTTATAAAAATAATCTTTAAAACTATCAAAGCCTAATACACCACCCCTTTTATCGATGTAGCTATTTAACTTTCTATAGTGTTTATCTTCTTCTAAATATATACCACTTTTACGATATATAAACTCTTTTATCTTTTCAAAATCTTCTTTTGAAAGAATATAAGACATACACTTTCCCCCTTTATCTATTTTAACTCGGAAATTTTTTGTACAATATCCCCAATATCAAGTTGCTCAGTAACACCATCATTTTCGTATGCTACCTTTGGCATACCATACACAATAGCACTGCTTTCACTCTCGCCAATCGTATATCCACCTACACTTTTTATCTCTTTCATACCGCGAGCTCCATCATTTCCAAGCCCACTTAGCAATACTGCTACTATTTGCCCAGGCTCATACACTTTAAGTGCACTTAACATCATCTCATCTACACTTGGCTGAAAATCACTCAAGCCCTTGTTTTTATCCTCATGGATAACAACATCCCCATTTACATCTTTTGAAAAATGCATGTGTATACCACCTCGTGCCAAGTATATAGTTGATGACAATATCTTCATATTATGCTTAGTCTCAAATACGTCTATCTTACTCATCCTATTTAACCTATCAGCAAATGTTGTAAGAAAAGATTCCGGCATATGCTGTACTATACATAAAGTATGCCTAAAGTTTTCAGGCAACGATGAACAGATCTGTTCAATTAGTCTAGGTCCACCGGTAGACGCACCTATTAAAACAATTTTTTCATCCGTATTTTTCATATTACCCCTACTGTGCGTACATGTAACACACCCATATATTATAAGAATACACCTAGATTACTAAAAGTTTATTAAAATTTCTTGATTTGTTTGAAGGATTTGTTTAAAAGAATTAAGAAGCCAGAAAATGGCTTCTTAGAAGAAGATTGTTATATATTATCTCTAATATTTAAGCTCTCTACTAATTTAGAATAAGCTTCTTTATTAGTTTTTTTGTAATACTTCATCAAACGACGACGTTGACCAACTAATTTTAATAGACCTAGTCTTGATGAGTGATCTTTTTTGAATGTTTTTAAGTGCTCTGTTAATTCAGAAATTCTTTCTGTTAAAAGTGCAATTTGTACTTCACTTGAACCTGTGTCGCCTTCTGTGCGACCATATTTTGCGATAATCTCTTGTTTCTTCGCCGAATCTAAAGCCATAATAGCCTCCTGAATGGTAATATATTTTTAACATTTTGCATAAATACAAAAGTTGAAGCGAAATTATAGCTAAATATTTTAGATATTGATAGTATATTCAACTTCTTTAGATATAATCTACAAAAAATATAGCAAAAGATTTCAAGATGTTAATAACAAAAGCTAGTGAGTATGCAATTTTATCACTTATAGTTCTCTCAGACAGACAAGAACCACAAGATAGTGAAACACTATCTCGTGAACTTGGTATTCCTAAAAGCTTTTTGGCAAAAATACTTCAATCTTTAGCTAAGGCCGGTATATTAGTCTCGTATAGGGGTGCTAACGGCGGTTTTGCTTTAGCCAAGAAAACTCACGAGATAGATATGTTAAGTGTAATGAGTGCCGTAGAGGGTAAAACTCCTGCTGTATTTGACTGTTCTCCGTCGGTCACAAGTTGCCCGTCAGATAAAGCTAACGTATGTTCTATATGGCCTTTTTTGAATAAACTTCAGGGCAAGATCGACAGTTTTTTGTCTGAACTTACATTAGACGATATTTTAGAGTAAAGCATTGGCAAAAAAACTAACTACAAGACAACAAGTCGGAACCACACTTAACTTTTTACTCGGTCAAAAAGATCTAAGTGTCGTTGTATTTGTAATGGCTATACTTGCTATTATTATAGTTCCGCTTCCATCAAGTGCATTAGATTTTTTTCTAACTATATCTATGTCTATAGCTGTACTTGTAATTTTGATCTCTTTATATGTTCCAAAACCTACAGATCTGACGACATTCCCTACTCTTATTCTAATTATTACACTATTTAGACTAGCTTTAAATATTGCCACTACTAGAATGATATTAAGTCATGGACACGAAGGTCCAGAAGAAGTTAGTAGTATCATTACAAGTTTTGGTAACTTTGTTGTCGGCGGTAACTTTGTAATCGGTATTATCGTATTTTCAATACTTGTACTTATAAACTTTATGGTTATTACAAAAGGTTCTACAAGGGTTGCAGAAGTTGCTGCAAGATTTACACTTGATTCTATGCCAGGTAAACAGATGGCAGTTGATGCTGACTTGAATGCCGGGCTAATAGATGATGCAGAAGCTAAAAAACGTCGTGCCGAGATACTTCAAGATGCAAACTTTTACGGGGCAATGGACGGGTCTAGTAAATTTGTTAAAGGTGATGCCGTTGCCGGTATTATCATTACTCTGATAAATATTATTGGTGGATTTTTAATAGGTGTGTTTCAACACGATATGAGTGTAAGTGACTCTGCATCTACTTTTACACTTCTAACAATCGGTGATGGTCTGGTTGGTCAGATCCCGGCACTGATAGTATCTACTGCTACAGGTATTATGATAACTAGAAGTTCAAGTGATGGTGACAACTTTGCTGAGGGTACGATAAACCAAATGATCGGAAACTCAAAAATACTTATGATCGTTGGATTGATCATGATCTTATTTGCACTTGTACCTGGTTTACCAACAGCTTCAATGGGACTAGTGGGTATTTTATTTGCACTACTAGGTTGGGCTATATACAAATTTGAAAGAGGTGAATTTACTATCTTAGATGTTGAGGGTGTACTTGGTAAAAAAGCTTCCGGAAGTGCAGAAGAAGGTGAACAGTCTGAACTTGCACCGAAGAAAACTGCTGAAGAGATCGCAAAAGAAGAAGAAAATGCGCTAGAAGACATCCTTAAAGTTGAGATGTTAGAACTAACCTTAGGTTATCAGCTTATACGATTAGCAGATTCTAATCAAGGTGGTGACTTGTTAGAACGTATACGTTCTATGAGAAGAAAAATTGCATCGGACTTTGGTTTTTTAATGCCGCAAGTTCGTATACGTGACAATTTGCATCTAGGGCCTCAACAATACCAGATTCTTTTAAAAGGTGTATCTATCGGTGATGGCGAAATTCAACCTGATAAATTCTTAGCTATGGACAGTGGTATGGCTACGGGAGAGATTCAGGGTGATCCAACCAAAGAGCCTGCTTTTGGTTTGGATGCTCTTTGGATCGATCCAAAAGATAAAGAAGATGCTATTATAAATGGTTACACCGTTGTTGATCCTTCAACCGTGATCTCTACACATATGAGTGAACTCGTTAAGAAAAATGCAGAAGATCTGCTTACTCGTCAAGAGGTTCAAACACTTATTAATAAGATCAAAAATGACTTCCCTGTTATTGTTGATGATGTATTAAAAGTAGCACCAATTGGTCTTATACAACGTATCTTAAAATCATTACTGCATGAGAAAATACCTCTTAAAGATATGCTTAGTATTTTAGAGACTATCGCTGATGTATCTGAGTATACTAAAAACGTAGAGTTCATTACAGAACAAGTTCGTGCAAGACTCTCGCGTACAATTACACAGATGTATTCAAGTGATGATGGAGTTATAAGACTGCTGACATTTGATACCTCGAGTGAGCAGATGATGCTTGAGAAATCTCATGAACAAGATGGTGTTAGAAACCTTATGTTAAACGTTGGAGAGATTAATGCACTAATTCAAGCGACTAGTGCAAAAGCGACTGAGCTTTTACAAAACGGTATATCACCTGTTATTATCATAGTTGATCCGGCTCTAAGAAAAGGTATATCTGAGATCTTTGAGAGATTCTCTTTAGATATTATTACATTATCACATGCAGAGATAGATTCAAATGCTACATTTGAAGTCTTAGGTTCGATCTCAATCACACAAACACCAGAACAATAAGGAAAAAATTGAAAAACAAAATATTCTATCATCTATCACATATCGATTTAGACGGTTACTCATGTCAGCTAATAATGAAGTACACACCATACGAGATCAAGAACTACAACGCAAACTATGGTGCTGAAGTAAAACAAAAACTAGAGATGATATTAGAAGCTATAAATCAAAATGAAGCTGGTGCGTATATTTTAATAAGTGATCTAAATCTTACCGTAGATGAATCAAAATGGTTAGATGCCAAAGTGAATAAACTAAATGAAGATAAAAAAGATGTAACTCTTCAACTTCTTGACCACCACGGCACAGGTGCAGTTAGTGCTGAAAAATATGACTGGTATTTTTTAGACACTAACAGATGTGCAACTAAGATCACTTATGATTTTGTAAAAGAAAACTTTGACTTTGATGAGCCTGCATGGATGAAAAAATATGTAGATGTAGTAAATGCTGTTGATCTTTGGCTAATGGAAGAGGAAGAGAACTTCGAAATGGGTAAGGTATGTATGCGTCTTGTAACAGAGACTAGGGAGCTTAACCGTGTAATGTTTGCCGATTATGACAACACTTATAAGATCTCCCTGCTACATGAAGCAGCTAAATTTTTAGAACAAGACAATGCACCTATCATTTTAGATGAAGAGATCCACAGACTAAAAAAAGGTTTTTTCAAAGAGGGTAAAGATGGAACTCTTGACAACCTAGCTACGAAATACATAGTAAAACTATTAGGTGCTTTAAAATCTACTCACACGATATACTATAAAGGTTACAAAGGTTTTTTAAGTTACGGTCTTGGAAATACTTCAATAATAGGAAACGGTTTTTTAAATACATATCCTGAGTATGATTTCATAGTTGATGTAAGTTACCGCGGGACTATGAGTCTTCGTGCTAATAATAAGGTAGACGTATCTCAAATTGCAAAAGAGTGGGCAGATGGTGGTGGACATCCTAATGCTTCAGGCGGACGCATAAATGGCTTTAAAGAGCAATACAGATACGATAAGGTAAAACCGCAGATTCAAAGAATTATTGATGAGAAAGAATCCGTAGCAGGAAAATTGGAGTATAAGAAAGAGGAGTAACCTTGGCTCTATTTTGAACTCCCGTGAACATTTTTTTTAAAAAAAATATTCCATACGTTCAAGCCAAGGTCAATTATTAGCGAAGTATCTCTCTATCCCATCGGCTAAACCATCAGCCATCTTTTTTCTATAATCATCATTAACCAAACGCTTTGCTTCTGTTGGATGAGTAATGAAACCTACTTCTACTAAAACTGCGGGCATTTGAGCCCCTACAAGCACCCAAAATGGACCCTCCCTAACTCCACCATCCTTAACACCTTTATAGTGTCTATTAAGCGAACCGAGCATCCCTCTTTGCAGATCTATAGCCAACTTGTGACTAGCTACGGTTTTAGCATGATTCAAGAACTTTAAAAAACTCTGTTTTGCATATAGATTCATATCTGACATGTCAGCACTGTTTTCTTTTTCTGCTACCTCTTCAGCTCTATCTGAACGAGATGGTGATAAAAAATAGCACTCAACACCTTTTGCATATCTTGCATTTTTTTTATTAACGGCATTTGCGTGTATACTAACAAATATATCTGCTCTTTTCTTATTTGCATATTCTGTACGCTTACTTAGTTTTATAAAAGTATCTTTATCCCTTGTCATATAAACTTTATATCCACGTTTTTTTAAAATATTTTTTAAATGTCTAGCTACTTTATGCACTACTATCTTTTCTCTATAACTTTTATAGCCTACTGCACCTGGATCTTTTCCACCATGTCCTGGATCAATAACAATTACTTTACTTCTATCAGTTCTTTTTGGCGTGTAAGGTTTATTTGAAATATTTGGTATATATTTTTTCGCACTTTTTGATGTAGAGGACATTTTGATAATAAGTTTATTTGAACTTCTAGAAAAATTAACTTTGACTTTTTTATTATTCTCTATAACTAAACGCAGTGTATTTGGTTGAAACTGCCCTATTTTTATTCTGTTTATGCCATCTTTTCTAAGTGTTTGACTCTTTGTAAGCATAGAAGCATGTATATCAAAAACATATCTGTAACTTTTTTTTGCAGGATCATATAATGTGAAATAATTTATCTGATTTTTACGTATATTTTTATCAAATTGAAGTACTAACCTATCAGCATCTTTCCAAGATATATTTTTAAGTTTATGAGATGATTTTATTTTTATTTGATTGGATTTTGATATTTTTTTTTGATAAGTTTTATTGCTTTTTGATGACTTTAAAGACTCCAGTTCATCTTCGTAGTTATTGACATCTATATGGAGCTTTTTCCCACTTTTTACTATTCCGTCTAGTGATTTTTCTCTTAGTTTATCATCAGAGTTCATAAGTGCACGCAAGTATAGATTTTTAAAATCATTATATGCACGAAACTGGTCACTTTTAGTTCCAGTTTTCATAAACGAGTTCGCTCTTTTTAGGATCTCATAGTCACTCTGAGAATATAATGAGATCGTTATAGATAAAATTAATAATAAAGAACGAATCATACCTTGTTTATTCGCCCTTAGTCAGTTTGTCCATCAACTCTTTAACTGAGATAATTTCTTTAAGTCTGTATCCATTTGTACCTGAAAAGAAAAGACCGTTTTCTAAATCACCCAAATAAGCATCACTTAGTCTATCTGCTATACAGAAGCCAACTGCTTTAGCTTCTTCCCCACGGTTACAAGGAGCTACACAGTTAGAGATACACTTAACTGCCGGTCCTTCTCTTTTATCAACCATATTTGTAAGGTTTGTTCTAACACCTTGCGCCGGATAACCAACTGGTGACTTCATAAGTTCAATATCTTCTTCTTTTGCATTAACAAGAACTTGCTTTAGATTATCATGTGCATCACATTCGTGTGTGCCAATAAAACGTGTACCCATCTGAACACCGCTTGCACCAAGGGATATCATCTCTTCAATATCTTTTTTATCCCATACACCACCAGCTGCGATAACAGGAATATCACCCCAACTCTTAGCCTCTTCTACAACTGGTCCTACTATGTTTTCTAATTGATTCTCAGGCAATTTACATTGCTCATAAGTGAAACCTTGATGTCCACCACTTTTTGGACCCTCGACTACAACTGCATCCGGAAGACGATTATAACGTTTCTCCCATCTTTTACATATGATCTTTAAGGCTTTAGGTGAAGATACTATAGGCACAAGTGCTACATCTGGATAACCTTCTGTAAATTCAGGCATATTTGTAGGAAGTCCGGCACCTGTAATGATAATATCAATACCTGCTTCACATGCATCACGAACAACACGTCCATAATCATTGATGGCATATAATATATTTGCAGCTAGCGGTTTATTACCACAAATTTTTCTAGCATTTTTAATAATAGCTTCAAAAGCTTCTGGAGAATAGAAGTTTGCCTCGCCAAGAGGTCTATCCGATACAAGTTTTTTTGAAAACTCTTTATTTTGGTAATATCCTGTTCCTACAGCAGAAATAACACCAAGTCCTCCCTCTTTTGATACAGTCCCAGCTAGTTTATCCCAGCTAATTCCAACACCCATTCCACCTTGAACTATAGGCTTCTCTATCTCATATTTTCCAATTTTTAGTGGTTTTAAACTCATTAATTTACCTTTAGTTTAGCGAATTTTCTTTTTCCGACTTGCAGGATATATTCTCCTGCACTCAGTTGTAACTGCATGTCATCAATTTTTTCTTGATTTATTTTAACAGCACCTTGCTTAATATCTCTTCTTGCTTGTGAAGTTGAAGGTTCAATGTTACAATCTACCAAAGCTTTTGCTATCCAAACTTCACCTTCACATGTGAATTCATCAATATCTGTTGGAATTTGACTTTTTGCGTGAACTTTTTCAAACTCTGATTTAGCATTATCAGCATCTTCTTGTGAATGATATCTAGCAGTTATTTCTAATGCCAAATCTTCTTTTACTTTTTTAGGATGAAGTGAACCATCTTCAACACCTGCTTTAAGTAGCTCTATCTCATCAATAGACTTTGTGCTTAAAAGTTCAAAGTATCTCCACATCAACTCATCCGACACGCTTAAAACTTTTCCGAACATATCGTTTGCTTCATCTGTAACACCGATGTAGTTATTTAATGATTTACTCATCTTTTGTACACCATCCAAACCTTCAAGGATAGGCATCATAAGTACGGCTTGTTGTTTTTTCACATCGTAAACTTTTTGCAGTTGACGTCCCATTAAAAGGTTAAATTTCTGATCAGTTCCACCGATCTCTATGTCGCTTTTTAAATGAACCGAATCATAACCTTGAAGAAGAGGATACATGAACTCACTCACTGCTATGGGTGTATTAGATGCAAATCTTTTTGAAAAATCATCACGTTCCAACATACGAGCAACAGTTAATGTAGAAGATAATTCTAAAACTCCAGCTGCACCTAGTTTTTCCAGCCAATCATTGTTGTAAACTATATCAGTTTTAGCTTCATCTAAAATTTTAAAAGCTTGCGTAGTGTAACTTTTAATATTAGATTTAATTTCATCTTTAGTTAACACTTTTCTTGTCGCACTCTTACCTGTCGGATCACCTATAGTAGCGGTAAAGTCACCGATAAGAAACTGAATACGACCTCCGTATTTTTGAAAAGTAGCCAATTTTTGAAGCAGTACCGTATGACCTAAATGCAAGTCAGGTGCAGTAGGGTCAAAACCTGCTTTAACAGTATAGCTCTTCCCCTCTTCAAAATAAGCTTTTAATAGTTTTTCGACTCTTTCATCATCTATTATTTCAGCTGTACCTCTATGTATCTCTCGTAACGCTTTTTCTAACATCTTTTTCCTATATAAATTTATTTATTTTTTATCTGTATGCGTCATCTGTTCTAACCAGATGTATCACTTTAACTTTTTGCTCAATTTTAACACGAAGTTTATTAATATCACCCTCTTTTGCCTCGAATCCTATCTCACAATAACGAGTTGATTCGCTATTATTTTTTCCAAGTTCAATTGAGTTGATATCTATATTTAATTTAACTAAATAATTCAAGAACTCAGCTAGAGTTCCTTTACCGCTGTGTAGCGATATGATCATATTATAATTAAATATATTATCTTTTTCCCATTTAACAAAAAGCATCTTCTCACCATCAAGAAGCCTAACATTTGCACTTTGACACATTTTATGATGTACATGTGCTTTGCCTTTTTCTAAAAAACCCATTATCTCATCACCACTTTTAGGATGGCAACAGTAATCAAAGACTACATCATTTACATTGTAATTTGAATAAACACTTACCCCACGATGAGAGTAATGTTTTAACTTAAACCTATGACGAGATAAGAACTTTTTAAAACGATTATTTGAGCTTATATCTGCAATATACTTTTGTATAACCTCTTTTAGCTGATCCAGATCTAGTGCTATTAAACATTTTTTTTCACATTTGATACTCTCAAACCAATCTTCAACACGTGAATGATTTAGATTCATGATCGTAGCAATAATATTTATAGATGATTTTGCATCTATCTCTTTTAGCCTTGAATTACAGTTTTGTTTAATATTTGTTCTAGCTCTTGATGTTTTTACCGCATCGTACCAAGAACATCTGGTTATAACTTCATCTGCTAATTCTATTTTGACTATATCACCGTTTTGAAGTTCATTTAATAGTGAAGATTTCTCTTTATTAACGAGTGCACCCTGAGCTTTGTTTCCAACTTCTGAGTGAACAGCATAGGCATAGTCAAGTACAACTGCACCGCGAGGAAGCGTAAAAGCTTGACCAACAGGAGAAAATACTGATATATCCTCAGAATAAAGATCATTTTTTATAAGTTCATAAAAATCTTCAACTGATTCGTTTTGGTAACCAAGGTTATTTAACCAGTCAAGCTTTATAGTATCAGCTCCGCTTTTATATTTCCAGTGTGCTGCGACTCCAAGTTCAGCAGTTTGGTGCATCTCGTATGTACGGATCTGTATCTCAAAAATAGCAGTGTCATGAAATACGGATGTATGTATAGTTTGATAACCGTTGTCTTTAGGCACTGCTATATAATCTTTGAATCTTGATGATAATGGCTGAAAATGTAGATGAATTAAACCTAAGATCGTATAACACTTCACTTCATCTTTTGTAATGATCCTTAGCGCTAATAGATCAAGTACTTCGTCAATCCCAATACCTTTTCTTTGCATTTTTAGATATATTGAATATCTATGTTTTACACGAGAGATTATCTCAAAATCTTCCTCACAAAAACCATTTTGAATAAGAAGCTTTGAGATACTGCTTTTAAATTCATCCAACTTCATCTCTATCTCATGAAAGTTTGTGTCAAGATAGTTATCTATATGATGTTTTGATTCTTTAAAAAGGTAAGAAAAACTTGTGTCTTCAAGTATATTCTTTAAAAAACTAATTCCTAGTCTATGTGCTATTGGTGCATATACAACTAGAGTCTCTTCTGCAATACGTTGCTGTTTATGAGGAGGCAATGCATCAAGTGTCAAAATATTATGAAGTCTGTCACAAAGTTTTACAACAAGTACTCTAACATCCGTAATAGATGCTAATAACATCTTTCTAAATGAAAGTGCCGATACTATAAGTTTTTCATCTGAATATGAAGGTATAAGTTCATTGTCACGGATGGTATCTATCTTTGTAAGCCCTCCAACGAGGTGTGCCACATCTTCTCCGAATTTATCGGATATCTCAGATATACTTATATTAGTATCTTCGACCACGTCATGTAGAAGCGCTGCAATTGACATTGATACATCATTTGTTATTGATGCGACAATAGCAGCTACTAAGATAGGATGGATTATATAAGGTTCACCACTTTTTCTAAACTGTCCATTATGTGCTTTTATAGCATAACGAAGTGCATACTCAAGCTTAGATGTTTCACTAAAGTGTGAATATAAATATTGTGCAGCTGAATCAATAGTGTGAAGATGTTTAACCTTCTCAATATCTACTTGATTCAACGCCAAGGCTTATTCCTCTATTTCAGTAAAGCCTTTTACAGTTACAAGGCCCTCTGCGATTTCCATAAGTGCTAGATCTGCAGCTTTTACACTTTTAGGGTTTATATTTAACTTACTTGTAGCACCATTTAAAAGCTCATCACTTCTTTTTGAAACAGCTAAAGCTAATATGTAACGATCCATGCTAGGGTTATTATCTAAAACCTTCGCAGTTAATTCTTCTATTCTCATCACTTATCCTTTTTAGTTTACTTAACTATTGAGCAGTTCTTACCGCCATTTTTCAAAATCTCTAAAAGATTTCCTTTTTTAAACATATCACATACAACTATTGGAAGCTTATTATCTTTTGCAAGTGCAATAGATGTATCATCCATAACTTTTATGTGATCACTTAATGCCTGATCATAAGTTAATTCATGAAGTTTTTTAGCGTCACTGAATTTCTCAGGATCTTTATCGTAAACACCATCTACTTTTGTAGCTTTTACAATTACCTCTGCACCGATCTCAACTGCACGTAGCGTAGCTGCAGTATCAGTTGTAAAGAAAGGGTTACCTGTTCCTGCTGCAAAAATAACAACACGACCTTTTTCAAGATGTCTTGTAGCTTTACGGTTTATATACGGTTCAGCAATTTGTTCCATTTTAATTGCCGTTTGCATTCTAACTTGAAGACCAGCATGTTCACAAGCTTCTTGCATAGCTACGCCGTTTATAACAGTAGCCAGCATCCCCATGTAATCACCGCTCGTTCTTTTTATTATCCCATCTTGGGCAGCAGTCACACCACGAATAATGTTACCGCCACCAATTACAATACCAACTTCTATTCCTGCATCTACAAGTGATTTGATCTCACCAGAGATATAGTTTAAAATCTTAGTATCAATACCATGACCTGCTTCACCAGCAAGAGCTTCACCTGAAAACTTTACTAAAACACGTTTATGAGCCATGAATAACCTTTATTAATTTCGCGAATTATATACAATTATGACTTTAATATTGCTTTGACATTATCTTTTTTTAAATTGAAATAACTTATGATATACTATTCTAAATTATATAGGATTAGTTTTGAAATATAAAGTAATAAGACAATCTAAAATTAATTCCATCTCAAAAGACCTAAGAGAAGAGAAAAAGCGTGCTTATATTCTTTTAGACAACGACACTATGAAGTTAGTTCCTGTTGATAAAAGAATGCTTAACTTAGGTGTCAAGCTTGATTTTAAACTTTTTTCAATACATGAAAAAACTCATATGTCACTTTTTTTACAAGCTGATTCTGTTATAGATGAAGATAAAAAATATAAACTTCAACATGTAGAAAAAGTATATGCCCTTGAATCAGAAAAAGATAAATACAACAATTTTTTAGAACTTCACCTGCAAAAAGTCATACGAGATGAAACTCTAACTCTGGACGAAAAGACAGATATAATATATGAAGCGAGTAGTGATCTAACTAAAGAACTTTATAACAATCCTGATGCTCTTAAAAATTCATCACTAAGTGAACATATTGTCACCCCTATACTAGACACTATTTTACACAATGAAGATACTATATCATCGTATTTGAAAATTATTGAGTATGACTACTATACCCATACCCATTCCCTAAATGTGAGTGTTTATGCCCTTTGTTTAGGAGCACAGCTTAATTTGGAAAAAGACAAACTAACAGCACTTGGTAAATCAGCTCTTTTACATGATATAGGGAAAAGTAAAATTGACCCTAATATTGTAAATAAAGAGGGTGTATTAACTAATGAAGAATTTGAAATAATGAAAAATCATCCAAGCTATGGATATGAAGTAGCTTTGCATTACAATATAACAGATACTGATATATTAGATGGAATTAAGCATCACCATGAAAAAGTAGATGGACTAGGATACCCAAACCATCTTACTGGAAATCATTTAGGTCTATTTCCAAGAGTTATATGTGTATGTGATGTTTTTGATGCTTTAACAACAAAGCGTTCATATAAGAATGCTATGAGTTCATATGATGCACTAACCCTAATGAAAACGCATATGGCTTCGCACTTCGATACAGAAATTTTAAATATATTTATTAAAATGCTACATGAATAATATAGATAAATAATTAAAATATTTATTTATCTTATTATTGAAATTGATTATTTTTTATACAATATTTACAAGCTGAAATATCATTTCAACTATATTATTTCTTCATAAAATATTGAGGACAAATAATGACAAAAAAACTTATTGATTATAAAAACTTTAAAATATCACCTGAACTTCTTCCACTTATAAAATACATGGAACCTGTAGAGCAAAGCAGAGAGAAACTAAATGATCTAAGTAGAAACTGGGATAGCTTATCATTACTAAGTCAACTTGGAGATGCTGGTGTCAATATGACCGAGATCAAAAATAACTTTACAACCTTGTCATCAGAACTGATTAATTATCTTGGAAATGAGTTACTTAAAAAAACTGTTAGTGAGATGAATTCAAAAGCTCAAGTAGCAGTTGACATTGTAATTAGAAATTTATTTGAAAGAACTGCAGATATTGGTTTTTTAGCAACTGATGGGAAAATCAGAGAGTTTTTACAAAACAATCATACTAAATTTTCAGAGAGTTACTCTGAGCATCTAGAAGATATCCAAAGACGTTTTATTGAGTATACAGACAAATACAGTGTATATTTTGATATCGTTCTTATGAATACAAACGGTGATATTCTTGCTAACATTGATAAGAATAATAAAGTAGAAAAATCTCGTGATGATATAATCAAAAGAGTTCTAACTACCTCTGATGACTATGTCGAAACATACAAGTACCACGATTTTTTACCACAATATAAAGAGAGTTTAGTTTACTCGTACAAAGTAACTAAATCAAATGAAGCAGATTCTGAGGAGCTTGGTCTTTTATGCCTTTGCTTTAAATTTGAAGATGAGATGGATGGTATATTTGAAAACCTTGTAAACAAAGATACTAAAGAATGTATTACTATTTTAAACACAGATGGAAGTGTTATAGCAACAAGTGATAAATACCATATCCCCTTAGATGCTAAACTTGAAGTTGTTCTGGATAAAGAGTATAAAATCATATCTTTTGGTGGAAGAGATTATCTTTGTAAAAGCTGTGAAACAAACGGCTATCAAGAATTTTATGGACTAGGATGGTATGGTCATATAATGGTTCCTTTAGACCATGCATTTTCACACCTTAGTAATAACAGCTTTGAAATATCTCAAGAGCTTCTTTTGGCAATACTCCAACACGGAGATCAATTCTCTGATAGTTTAAAAAATATCCCGATACAAGCTAGTAATATACAGCATAATCTAAATAGAGCTATCTGGAACGGTAATATAAAGCAAAGTAACTCTAAAAATGACAATAAACAATTCTCAAGAGCTCTTCTTCAAGAGATAAGAAAAACAGGTGAAGACACGAAAGAGATAATCGGTGCATCTATGGCCAACCTTACTAAGACTATGGTACTAGGTGATTGTCTGTTTTTAGCAGATCAGATCCTAGACATCATGGATAGAAACCTTTATGAGAGAGCAAACGACTGCAGATGGTGGGCACTAACACCTGACTTTAGAAAACTACTTGAGAATGAGAGCTTAAATGCCTACGAGCGCGAAGAGATGTGCAATATACTCTCTTATATAAATGATCTCTATACTGTATATACAAATCTTTTTATCTACGATAAAAACGGTGTGATTGTAGCAGTATCTAAAAAAAGTGAAGAACATCTAATAGGCAGAAAACTAACCGAAGAATGGGTCTCAAAGACTTTAGAGATCACGGATTCTTCAAAATATTATGTTTCTGAGTTTGAGAAAAGTAATCTTTATGATTCAAAACATACTTACATATATAATGCTTCTATCCGCTTACTTCAAGATGAAGAAAAAGTCCTCGGAGGTATTGGAATAGTTTTTGATGCCGAGTCACAATTCGAGGCTATGATAAACGAATCACTGCCAAAACAAAATGATGGAAAAGTTAAAGAAGGTTTATACTCAGTTCTATCAACAGAGAACCAAATAATAATTTCCTCAAATAATAACGAGTACAACAGTGGAGATTTCTTCAATATAGATAAAAAATTCTTTGATCTAAAAATCGGTGAATCTTTAAGTGAGATAATAGACTACAAAGGTAAATATTATGCACTAGGCGTTAAATGCTCAAAAGGATATAGAGAATATAAAAGTCAAGATGATGATTATGTTAATAATGTTTATAATTTTGTATTTTCTTATATAAGTGATGTTTCTGAAACAATCGTAAATATTGGTAATAAATTTGCTATTGAAAAAGATATATCAGTTGAAAATGATGAGAACAGTATTGATGTGGCTTCATTTATGATCGGTTCAGAGTGGTTAGGTATAAATGCCTTAGAAGTTGTTGAGGCTGTAAGTATAAATGAGCTTAAATCAACTATAAAGATGAATGCAGACCACCACTTTAAGGGAACGATCATCTACAAAGACTCTATGGTCTCAGTTATTGATATCCAAAACTTTCTACAAGGGGAAGATGTTGAAGATTATGAAGAGATCGTAATCTTAAAATTTGGCTCAAAAGATGGATACATAGGAATACTGGTTAATTCTCTAAATGATATACCTGAAGTACATACAGATAATATAAGACCTCTGCAAGAATATATAATCGGTAACGGTACATTGATTAAAAGTATGGTTTTCCCTTCAAAACAAACTTCTAATGAACAGGTACTAAGTATTTTAAGCATTGATAAGATCAATGAAAACTTAGTAAGTCCAAACGAGACCTACATGATTCCACATACTTTATCTGCATAGGCTAAATTATGTATATGATTATAATTTAAGCATTAAATCGGATAATTTTTATCTGATTTAAACTATAATGTCATATATAAAAAATCTAGACTAGGATTTACTATGCAAGAAATTATGACTACGTATAAAGATAATGTAACAGATATTGAAAACTTTTTAAGAGAAACAATATTTAATCTTGGAGAATTACAAGAGTGGGAAGGTACAGACTTTAAAAAAGTTTTTAAAGTATTTCCATCCTTAGAACTTGTATATACATGTAACGAAGAGACTATGCTTCAAACTTCGGAAAATATATATAGAAACAAAAAAACAAAAGCGCCTATAGGCAGGCATAGAGACTACCTTTTAAATAATGCTAAATTTAATAACAGTGATATTGCAATTACAAAACCGTATATTAGCAGTGCTACAGGCGATACTTGTATAACTGTAGCAAAAAAAGAAAATGATAAAATATATTTTTTAGATTTTAATATACCTTTTTTACTTCAAAGACTTGGTCTTGTAGAGATTCACAGCGGATTTAATTTTGTTAATAAAAGCTTCTATTTTTTAACTGCAAATATTATGATGATGTTGGCACTTTTTACTATAGGTTATTCTATCTATGCCTTTTCAAATTCATTAATGGTCCAAGGTGATATATCGATCGAAGCTATCTTCAAACCCGTTATTGCACTTACACTTGGACTTGCCATTTTTGATTTGGCAAAGACGGTATTTGCACAAGAGGTTATATTTAAAAGTTATTCAAAAAGCTCTTACGAAGAATACAGAGTACTAATAAAATTCTCTATAACGATTATTATAGCACTACTTATAGAATCTCTTATGGTGGTATTTAAAATCGCCATAGACAACTATGAGCACATGTTACATGCCTTTCACCTAATAGCTGCTGTTTCTATACTAATAGTGGCTGTTGGTTCTTTTATATATTTTACGAAAAAGAAAGCTTGTAATTAGATAATTTCTATATAATATCCTTTTAAAAAAAGGATATTATTTCATGTCAAACTTTGTAAAATTTCAATGTAACTTAGATACTTTTATAGAAGATTTAAACTCTATTTTAGAAAAAAACAACAATAAAATAGAAGAACTTTTAACTCAAGAAAATAAAACATATTCGACATTTGTCAAGCCGATGCAAATAATGGACGAAAGACTAGAACTTTTCTTTACACCACTATCACATCTAAACTCTGTAAACAACTCTGAACAAACTCAAAACGTATATAGTGATGCACTTCCTATCATCACGGAATATTCTACTAATATATCGCAAAATATAAATATTTATAACGCATATAAAGAGATAAAAAATAACGAACAAAACACACTAAACCATGAACAAAACAGAGTACTTGACTTGAATATACAAGGCTTTGAACTCAGCGGTGCTCATTTAGATGAAGATACTAAAAAAAGATTAGCAGAGATAAATATAAAAAAGAGCGAACTGCAAAATAACTTCTCTCAAAACCTTCTAAACGCTACTAATGCGTATGAGAAAATCATCACGAACGAGAAAGATGTAGAGGGGATCCCTATTAGTGATCTAGATACCGCAAGATTTGAAGAAGATGGCAAAACAAAATACCGTTTTACACTTCAGATGCCTTCATATATATCTTACATGACTTATGGTCCAAACAGAGATATACGAGAGGAGATATACAAAGCTTATGTATCTCGTGCACCTGAAAATGCAAAAATAATAGATGAGCTATTACAACTCCGCTTAGAGATGAGTAAACTACTTGGATTTAAAAACTATGCAGAATACTCTTTAGCATCTAAAATGGCAGAATCGACTGAAAGTGTTTTAAACTTTTTACAAAGGCTGCTTAAAAACTCACAGGCTCAGGCTAAAGAGGAATTAAAAGAACTTCAGAGTATGAGTGAGACTAAACTGGAGAGTTTTGATACTGCCTTTTATAGTGAACAACTTAAAAAGAAAAAATACGATATCGATGAAGAGGAATTTCGTCCTTATTTTGAGCAAAAGAGTGTAGTAAATGGTATGTTTGATTTTTTAAATAAACTATTTGGCATAGAGTTTAAAAAAGTAGATGAGATGCTATGGGATGAAAAAGCGACTTCGTATGACTTGTATGTAGATAATACTCTTCGCTCACGTCTATATTTTGATCTAGAAGCTAGAAAGTCTAAACGAGGCGGTGCTTGGATGCACAACTACCAGACACACTCTACAGATGAAAAAGGGGAAAGAAAACTAGCATCTGCATTTTTAGTCTGTAATTTTCCAGCTTCAACAAAAGACTCACCATCACTTTTAAGACATGATGATGTTGTGACTCTCTTTCATGAAATGGGTCACTCTATTCATCATGTACTATCAAATGTACAAGAGAGTGAAGTAAGCGGGGTAAACGGTGTTGAGTGGGATGCAGTCGAATTCCCCTCACAATTCTTGGAAAACTTCGCATATGAGCCAAAAGTATTAAAGATGTTTGCTAAACACTATAAGAGCGGTGAAGTTATACCAGATGAGATGATTCAAAAACTTGTTCGTTCTAAAAACTTTATGTCAGCTTCTGGCATGATCAGACAGTTGGAGTTTTCTATCTTTGATTTTAAACTACATACAAAGCTTTATAAAGGTGACGAAGTTCAAGAGTTATTAGACAGTATTAGAGAAGAGTCTGCGCTTATTAAAACTCCAACATACAACAAATTTCAAAATGGATTTGCTCATATTTTTGCAGGTGGATATGCTGCAGGATACTACAGCTATAAGTGGGCTGAAGTACTTAGTGCAGATGCTTTTTTTAGAGTTGTTGATGAGGGTATCTTTGATTCATCTACTGCGAAAAACTATCTTGACATTGTATTAGACGGCGGCGGTGCTAAAAGTATGAGCGAATACTTTAACGAACTGATGGGCAGGGATGCAGATACGGATAGTCTATTAAGGCTTAATGGAATCAAATAGTGAAGTTTTTATCTTTATTATTTTTTCTATTTTCTACATTATATGGAGGAACTGAAGTGAAAATAGCAACTTATAATGTAGAGGCATTGTTTGATCTAAACAAGCAAGGTTATAAATACAAAGAGTACAAACCATACGGAGAATCTCTTTGGAATAAAAAAAACTACAATATAAAGCTAAATAATATAGCTCGTGTTATAAAAGATATTGATGCAGATATAATTGCCCTTCAAGAGGTCCACTCCATACATGCTCTCAAAGATCTAAGGCTTAAGTTAAAGCAAAAAGGTTTATATTATCAGTACTATAAAATAGCTGATAAAAAAGATAGTGCCGTAAAACTTGCTGTGTTGAGTAAGATCCCTTTTATTTACTCAAAAGAAATTCAAGTCACGCCCTCATATAAATACAGAAATATTCAAGAGCTAAAGTTTAAAATAGACAATAGTGAGTTTTACCTCTTTAACAATCACTGGAAAGCTAAAAGCGGACCAGAGAGTATGCGTATTGTATCGGCTAAAAAACTAAGAGATAGAATAGAAGAGTTAGGTTATGAAAAAAATATGATCTTAGTAGGTGATTTTAACTCCCACTACGAAGAAAACATCCTATTTAAAAGAAATATGAAGCATAACGATACAAATGGTCGTACAGGTATTAATGATGTGCTTAGAACAAAGTATCAAAGAGAGAGTGCTAAAGATATAAAATATAAAAAAGATAGTTTCTATAATCTCTGGTATGACACAGACAAAAAAAATAGATACAGCTATATATTTAGAGGTAAAAAAGAAGCATTAGATAATATTCTAATATCTCAAACTCTATTAGACAATAAAGGACTGGACTACAAAAAAAACTCTATACATAATCTAAGAAAAGATTATATGATGTATAAAGGCAAGTATCCATATAGATGGAAGGTATCTAAAGCAAGAATTCCAAAACACAAAGGTAAAGGTTATTCTGACCACTTACCTGTTATTGCAACATTTGTTCTTAATTAATACACCAATCAATTGCTCTTTTGTTATGAGAGATTAAATAGTTATTAGTTTGTGAAAATGGCTTTGAGCCAAAAAAACCGCGATAAGATGATAATGGAGACGGGTGTGGAGCTTTTAAAACTAAATGCTTACTTGTGTCTATAAGTTCCTCTTTCATTTGTGCAGGTCTTCCCCATAATATAAATACTACGTTATCTAATTTATCACTGATAGCCTCTATAGTAGCATCTGTGAAGTTTTCCCATCCTTTTCCTTTATGTGAGTTTGCCTCACCTGCACGAACCGATAAAACAGCATTTAAAAGTACTACACCTTGATTTGCCCAAGATTGAAGATTTCCACTTGTAGGGTAGTGACAACCTATATCATCAACAAGTTCTTTGAAAATATTTTTTAGTGAAGGTGGATATGCTATACCATCAGCAACAGAAAAAGACAATCCATGCGCCTGATTTGGACCGTGATATGGATCTTGTCCTAAAATAACAACCTTTACATCTGAAAATTCAGTAGAGTTGTAAGCATTAAATATGTTTTGATTTTCTGGATATATAGTATGTGTCGATTGTTCATCTTGTAAAAAAAGTTTTAAATTATAAAAATAATCTTTGCTAAATTCATCTTGTAATGCATTAATCCAAGACTTTGGTATTTTAGGGTTTACATTTGGCATTTATATCCTTTTTATGAAAAATAATATTAGTAAAAAGTGTTGAATATGATAAAAATAAGAATGATTGTAAATAGTTTGTAGAAGAAATAACTTAACTAGGCGGCGACCTACATTCCCAATCCTGAAAGGACAAGTATTATCAGCGATGAGAGGCTTAGCTT
>Ga0193955_1000292_pt1 | contig 31011 bp, 29 predicted proteins | sample BB_6_MG_FD_140343 | JGI IMG/M metagenome (GOLD analysis project Ga0193955, IMG submission 140343) | Microbial mat bacterial communities from the Broadkill River, Lewes, Delaware, United States - BB_6_MG | ecosystem: Environmental > Aquatic > Freshwater > River > Microbial mats | place: USA... | reverse complement strand
TTTTAACAAATTGATACACCAAGAGGTGTTTTCACCTTTTTTGAGTCTTTTTTAATTTGACCTAACATTAAATCAAAATTATCTTTTTTCATATTTTTTGATATTGAAACTATTGCAGCGGCTACTCCTAATAAATTGAATTTTCTATCTATTCCAAATCTGTCTTTTGCTTTGATATACCCATTTTCTTGATCAGATTTAGAATATAACTCTTTTACTTTATTTATAAATGATTTTTGAATTTTATCAATTGTCTTGTAGACCTCTTCATATTCTATATCACTAAAGCCTAGAAAAAAATCATCTCCTCCAATATGTGCTATAAAATTATTCTTTTTTGATTGAGCTTTTAATAAAGTAGCAAACAGTAAAATTGCACGGTCACCTTGTCTGAAACCATAATGATCATTAAATGGTTTAAAATCGTTAAAATCAAAATAGACTATATAAAAAGTTTTATCACTTGAAAAAGCATTGAGTAAATATTCTTCTATTTTTTTATTACCAGGAAGTCTAGTAAGAGGATTTTGATCTTCTGCCATCTCTAAGTTTCTATTGTATGAGATATCTAATAGATCATTTACAGATAAGAATCCAAAATATTTATTATTTTTTGTAATATAAATACCATTTGAGTTATATTTATTCATATTATAAATTTCAAGTATTTTATCAACACCCCATGTTATCTCTGCAGAGACTGTATGTTTAATAAATCGTTGAATTTTAGTATTATCATTGTCATTTTTTGCTAGTGCTATTCCAAACTGAGAATAGGATATTTTTTTTATATCTTTTTCATAAATCACACCACATAGAGTATTTAAACTATCAATAATAGGAACAAAAGAGTTTTCAGGGTTTTCCTTAAAGTATAAAAATAAATCATGAAGACTTGTATTGTCTTGTAAAGGTTTTATAAGTTCTATTTTTCCCTTATCTAAAAGATTAGTAGAAAAAAATCTCCTATCATTTTTAAATAATTCTGCAATATCTTCATATTTTGTTTTGATTTTTTCTAATTCTATTTTTGGTTTTTGAATAAAATACCCTTGCAATAGATCAACACCTAAATCTTTACAAGTATAATATTCTTCTTTAGATTCTATCCCTTCTGCAATTACTCTCATCCCCATAATATGAGCCATATTTATAATCGAACTACAAAATAGCCTTTTTTTCGCATCTGATTGTATATTGTTGATAAAAAATCTATCTATTTTGATAAAATTTGCTTCTGCATAATAAAGAAGTTGTAATCCTGCTACACCTGTACCAAAATCATCAATAGCAATATCATATCCCTCTTGTTTATATCTATTAACCATTGTTGTTATAGTACTAGGATCTCTTAATGTACCTCTCTCACTTAATTCAAAACAAATTGATTTTTTATCTAATTCAAGTTTTTCTAAAATAAGAGCAGTATTTCCATTACTAAAGTCAGGCATATACATAAGTCGATGATCGAGATTGTAAAAAAGTTGTATATTGGGGATATCTAATTTTGCGAATTTTTTTAACGCTTTATGTCGCAATTCTAAATCTAATTGATACAAAACTCCTTCATGAAAAGCATCATCAAAAAGATTATAAATAGAGTGAAAATTTCCAGCTTCTTTGAAATTTCTCAGCAATGCTTCAACGGCAAATAAATTACCACTTTTGACATTTACTATAGGTTGAAAAGCAAAATCAACTTTAGCAACAATATTACTCCATTTTTTATCTAACATAATATACCTTTACGAATGAGTGTAAAAATATATTACTTCTGAGTTACATTTTGATTACAAATTATATTCTTTGCTGAGTTTTTTCAGCATCTCTACTTCCTTTTTTAGTTTTTCTTTTTTCTTTTCACTTGTTGTTATTTTTATTTTTTCTTTTTTATTTTTTATTTTTTCTAACAACAATATTGTTAATTTTTCTTTTTTCTTATCTTTTACTTTATTTTCTTCTTTTCCAAATAATGCTTCAAGTTTTTTAAATAACTTTTCTAATTTCATAGTTCATCTCCTAACTCTAATAAATCTTTATCTTCAATCCATAGTATATATGCAACACTTAGAAGTTTTTTTGAAATCTCATACGCAAATGAACTATCATTAATAAGAGAAGTAGCCATTTTGGGTTCAATCTTATTTTGTCTAATAAGAGTATCTATTTTACCATTTCCTATCATATCAAACTTTTTAAGATTTTCTTCTAAAAGTTTAATATTTGTTAATATATCTATCTCATCAACATCATTTCTTAATTGATATATACCATTTAAAGTTTTTGCTATAGTTGTTCTTAAAAAGTTGTATTCAAGTCGTATATCTTCATTTTTATGGTTAATATATAATTTGATATTTTTTTGTATCTCATGTGAATCTTTAATAGTTTCTACTATTTGTCGACAAGCAACCTTCAAAGCGGATGCTATTTCTGATTGTTCTATATCCATATTTTCTTGAGATATTGAAGCATAAGTGATAATATCACTATAAAGGTATTTGATTTTTTTATCATAAAATTCATGTGTATTTATATCTACCATTTCATGAGACTTTTCAATAATACTATCTAGATCATTATTATCTTTACCGTATATATGATTTTTGTTTAAAGAAAGAGCTTGAATAAGTGCATCCGTTGTATCATCATATAAATGACTCACCTCTTTATGCAAACTTTTGATTGCAGCTTCAGGAATTGCAGTTACAACAGAATCAAGATATTGTGCTCGTTGTATCTCTTGTTTTGCTTCCTTAAATAAACCCTTTAAAAACTTTACTAATCTATTAGTAAACGGAGAAACGGCAAGTACTCCTATAATATTAAATATAGTATGAAATAGTGCTAATTTCATAGCATAATCTGTTTCACCAATTCCTATTAAAACACTTAAATAATCGACTATATCTGCAAGCTGATATAAAAATAATATTGCTATAAATCCAGTAACAATATTAAAAATAAAATGTGCTACTGCCAATCTTTTACCATTTGCATTTGAAGAAAGAGAACCAATAATAGCTGTAACTGTTGTCCCAATATTCGCTCCAATTGCTAGAGCTAAAGCATTGGTATATTCTATTTGTCCCGTTGCAAGGGCTGTTATAATTAAGGCCATAGTAGCACTACTAGATTGTATTACAACTGTTGCAACTGCTCCTATGAAGATATAAACTAAAACACCTAAATAACCGTCTATTGCAAATTGAGCAAGATCAAGCCCTTCTTTTAAGTGTTCAAAGCCATCTTTCATATATCCAATACCTAAAAATACGAAACCTAAGCCTACTAATACATTTCCTAATCCTTGATAACTTTTATTATCATTAAATCTAAATATAACACCAAAAATCAACATAGGCATAGCATAGTGTGCAATTTTTATTTTAACACCAAAAGCAGAAACAATCCATGCTGTTGTAGTAGTTCCAATGTTTGATCCAAAAATAACACCTATAGCTCCACTTAAACTAATTAATTCAGCACTTAAAAAAGATATCACGATAATTGTTAATAAAGATGAACTTTGCACAATGGCAGTAGCAAAAAATCCTGTTGCAACTGCTTTTGGAACTGTTTTTGTACTCTTTTCTAAAACTTTTTCTAAAATTCCACCACTAAAGAGTTTAAACCCATCTTCCATAAAAACCATACCAATTAAAAATATAGCGATTCCTGCAACAATTGTTTTTGCATCATTACTAGAGAATAAAAGATAAGCTATTAAAAGTAAAAATAAGGGATAAAATGCTTTTCTAAACATCTTAGCTATCTATTAATAATTTAGCAATTAAATTATCCTCATCAATTTTTTCTATCTTTAAACTTGTATGTTTAGAATATCGTCCCTCTTCCACAGCACCCTGTACTGTTTGTAAAACATGCCAGTATTTTTCGTAAAATGGAGTATCTATCTCTTTTATATTTTCTCTTAATATAATCTGTTTTATGAACTCAATACTATGCATATAGTAAATTTTATTTATAGCTCTTTGAATACGATATTTTTTCATAATTTCTAAGTTATTAATCCAAGCCTGTTTTTCCGCTATTGTTAAATTTGTTCTTTCGTCAATTTGTTTTATTTCATCTTCAATTTTTAAAGCATAATATTCTTCTTCTTTTTTAACATCCTCTTCCAGTGATGTTTCATAAGAATTTAAAATAGTTTGTATCTCTGTATCTGAAAATCTTTTTGAAGTAGTATCATAGCTATATGATTTATGTCCTTCATAGTTTTTATCAATTGCTTGTAATATTTGGATTGAGATCATAAGATAGACATATTTATCTTCTTTACCATCTTTGAATTGTATACCGTGCTGAGAAATCATTGGTCTTGGACCTGCATATTCTATTTTCATTTACAAACTCCTTTTTATAATAATACACTTAAATTAAAAAAACAATACTTAAATTACTACTTTTCGAGTCTATAATGATAGAAATTATGCTATTTTAATATTGTTTCTACCACTTTCTTTTGCATTGTAAAGTGCTTTGTCTGCTAATTTAAACGCTTCCATAAAATTGCTAGAAATATAAGGAGTTTTATTTACACCAATAGATGCTGTAATATTAATGTATGTTGTTGTATCTATTTTAAATTTATAGTTTTCTATATTTGATAAAATTCTATTAACAACATTTAAGGAAAGAGTATCACTAGTTTCAGATTTTTTAATCAAAACAACAAACTCTTCTCCTCCAAAACGAATAACTATATCATCGTTTGAAACTCTCACTGTATTAGAAATAATTTTTGCTACTTCTGCTAAAACAACATCACCAGCATCATGCCCATAAGTATCATTTACACTTTTAAAATAATCAATATCAATTACTGCTAGTATATACTTTTCTAATTCAATCTTTTTTTGGTATTCTTCTAAATAATTTCTATTATACACATTCGTAAGTTTATCTATAAAAGCAGATTTTTTTACTTTTCTATACTTAATCATTTGAAGAAATAATATAGATAAAAATAAAATTATCAATAACAATACAATAATAATTCCGTTTTGCATTACCAAAATGACATTGTCTATGTGTTTCACTTTCTTTAAAGAAAAATCTATAACTAATAGTAATTCAACAGAATCCTCTCGTAAAATAGGAACAAGGAAACTTATTGATAATGTTTTTAGAAGTTCATGTTTGATTATTTTTGGTTTTTTATCTGTATACACATCAAACCAATCCTTACTATCTACATCAAATTTTTGATTTAAAAAAGCTTTCTCACTTGGGTTTGAAGCATCTACTAAAAATCGGAAAGTATTATTATCATCTTTATACAAAAGATATGCGTATTTTATGTTGTTTGTCAGTAAAAGTTTTAGTTTTTTTTCTATTATATTTTGGATATTTTCATTGTTTTGTACATCTTTAATATAGTTAGTACTATGAAAAAGGATTGTTTTTATATCTTGTGCATTATTATTTGTAATAGATAATATATCTGATGTTGCAATATCAAACATATTTTTTTCTATTTTTTTTTCTAGTTCAATTGTAGCATACAATATAAAAACCAATATAGATGCAACAATTATAGATAGAGTTATTTTGATAAACTTGTTTTCTAATATTTTATTATTTTTCATTACAAGTCTTCAATAAATTGAGTATAGCTCTTTGGTAATGTTATATTATATTTTGATAACCTATTTTTAATAAAAACAATATTTGGTCTACTTTTACTCCAAAAAAATGCACCAAAATATCTACTATTAGACAATAATTTTTTATAATTATTTGTAAAGTATAGTTTGTTTTCATTCATACATAAGTCTTGCTCTGAAATATCTTTTTTAACAAAAATAAAATTTGATTCTTTACAACTTTTAGCTAATTTAAAACGCTGAGAATAGATACTTTTTTCTTTTTCAGTCATTTCTGGAATATACAGTATTGGCTTACTAGAGATTGTAGTACCAGCAATTTTTTGAATTATTTTTGATTCAAGTTCCATCTCTTTATCATATTTATTTACTAAAAAGGTATAGTTTTGTGCATGTGAAAATGTAAATAACAAAATGTATATAATTAAATACTTCATTAGAACACCCACTTTGCAGAAAGGTATACGGTTCTATCAAAATCATTTAGAGAAAAATTTCTACTAGATGAACGATCATAAAACAATGACTGCGTTGATTTTTCTAATAAATTTTCACCCTTAATACTAAAACTCAAATCTTTACTATAATTATATGTGGTACCTAAACTCCAATTATAACTAGCGGGAACTGATACATGATTTGAAGTAGTAGGTGTGTATTCGTATTTACTTCTATAGATTACTGATGTAAAATATTCAAACTTTGAGTACTGACCCATAAATTTTATATATCCACCATTTTCAGAGTTATTTGGAGTTTCACTTGATTTAGTTGTATAATAATTTAACATAATGTCATTATTGTGTGAAATATTATATTTATAATCAAAAATCAAACCACGATTTTTGATTCTATGATCAACATTGATAAAACCTACAGGTGAGAAATATATAAAGTCGTCAATTTTTACATTATGATAAGTTATTCCAAATTTTGACTTTTGTGTTGTAAATACAGCTTCTGTAGTAAATATCTTGTATTTCTGTGTTTTCATATTTGGGTTTTGGAATGAAGCAGAATCAACATTATAAAAAGATGGAGGCAGGTAAGTTTTTGTATAAAATGTTTTTAATCCAAAATTTTGAAATGGAGTAAAAATTGCACCTACTCTATTCATTTTTTCGTTAGAATCCTCCAAATGACTATTTCTATTGTATTTATCATATTTAGCATTTGCAATTAACATTATCTCATCATTTAATTTATAGTAATCCTCAAGTATAAATGAATAGATAGATTCTTCGTTAAAACTCTTAAATGGTTGATCTTTTATAGTTTGGTTTCCATTATTTACAATGGTGCGATCCATAATTTTTTGTTTTTTCTTTTTAACATGAAAAGATGTTAAAAGTTTATTATTATCTCCAACAAAATCTTTAGAAATATAACCTGTTGATTTAGTAAATTTTAAAGTTTCATTATACTCTTTAGGGATACTTGCACCTAACCCTGGTCCAAATTTGAGTTCAGGTATGAGCCAAAGTTGTGCATTTTTTTCATCATAATATCTTTCATTGATATCATATGAAGCTCCTATTTTTAGTGAATCATCGGATAAAAATGTTTTACTTACATCTATAAAATAATTTTTTGATCTAATTTCACCACTATCAGGAACAATATCCGTTGACAAACCCATATAATTATTTTTTATAAGATCAGTATATGCAAAATTTATTTTTGTTGTATCATTGTTTAAATCTAAATATAAATATCTGTTACGACTGTCATTTTTTAATGTAACATTATTATAAGAATTTTCATTCTTTAATTTATTTTGATTCAAAAAAAGTAAATAACTCCAACCATTTTCAAAAATATCCGAGTGTGTAATGCTTTGTTCTAAAGAACCATTGTCGGTCAATAAGGTTTTTAGCGCAGTTGCATTCTCTTTTTGTGCTGATTTTGTATAGACCCTAATAAAGTAGATTCCAGTCTCATTTCCAAGAGAAAAGGAACTCTCTCCATAATAGACTTCTATGTGATCAACAAAATCTAAAGGTAATTCACCCCACGACAAAGCAAATGATTGGGTATAGATTGAACTTACTTCATGATCATTTATATATAATCTAAAAAATCCACTTACAGTTGTTTTAGTACCAGCTAATGAAGGCGTTGTTAGTCCATATCTATTTCTATTTAGATTAAGAAGAGGTAATTCTTTTAATACATCACTTAACTTATGATGTTGCATTAGTTTGAGTTCTTTTTGTGAATATACTAAAACATGACCCAATTTTTCATCAACTGTTTGCAATGAGTTATTAGATGTTTCTTCAACCTCTTCTAGTAGAGAAGTCAAAGAATCAGCATTAAGCATATATATAAATATACTTAAAATAAAAATAATTTTTTTCAAAATACCCAACTATTAATTAAATTTTTATAATTATACACTATCTATGTCTTATCTTTGTCTTATACTTGCATAATCACTATATTTTACTGATCATTATCTACTATTGCTTTAAAAAAATCTATGTTTTCTAGTAAAATATCTACAAGTTTACCATCAAAATGTTTATCTCTTTCACTTTTAAAAAACTCCACCACTTTGTCTATACTCCAAGCTTCTTTATAACATCGTTTATTTAATAAAGCATCAAATACATCAGCAACAGCTGTGATTCGTCCATATATATGAATATCATCACCTTGAAGTTTATTAGGATAACCACTACCATCATATTTTTCATGATGTTCATAAGCAATAATAGATGCTGCTTTTAATACAGGACGATGGGAATCTCCTAAAATATCTCTACCAATAGAGGCATGAGTTTTCATAATTTCAAACTCTTCATCACTTAAAATACCTGGTTTGAGTAAAATAGAATCTTTAATCCCAATTTTTCCTACATCATGCATAGGGGAAGCATTTCGTAAAAGAGAGGCTTCTTTTTTATCTAACCCAAACTTAATAGCCAATTCATAAGAAATAGTAGCAACTCTTCTTACATGATTAGATGCTTCTTTTGATCTTTTTTCAACTGTTTCCCCTAAGGTTTCAATTAATTCTTTTTGTGTGTCAATTATCTCTTTATTCAAATATAAATTATTAAATGCTGTTGAGACATTATTTGCAAATATTTTAATCAGATCTCTATCGAGTTTTTTAATATTATTACACCCTTCAACATATATAATATTCGCTTTTTCAGTATCAGTTTCAGAATATCCAATGTATGCGTTATCTTTAAAAATTGATTCTTTACTTTCCATGACACTTTTAATAAGTTCCTGAAAATCATCGGTAATAATTTCATCTAATGTTTTATTTGAATATGAACCAGTGGAAGCCAACAGTTTAAATTGATTTTCAGATAAATCTTTCTCTAAAGTTACTCCATCTACAGATAATAATACTGAGTGATCACTCATTCTTAAAAGTGAAACTATTTGACTTAATACTCCGTCTGAAAAAAGTTCTAAAGAGTTTTTTTCAAAAATATTTCTCGTAGCCTCAATAATTTTTTCTAAACCATTTCGATTTCGTTCAAGTGAGCGCATATATTTATATGATCTTAACGCACTAATTACAGTCGTAAATAGTTTTATATCTGTAAGTTCTGTTTTTTCTTTATAATCATTTATATCATACTCCTGAATCACCTCTTTTTCTGGTGCATATCCAGGTTGACCTGTCCGTAAAACTATACGAATAAGTTTATTATTTAAAGTACCTCTAATATCTTTTACTACATCCAAACCAGCATAATCTGTTTCCATAACAACATCAAGTAAAATTAATGCTACATCTTCTTCTCTTGATAATATATCAATCGCTTCTTCACCTGTGTATGCACTTATAAATTCTAGCTTTTTATTTTTAAAAATAAAATCACTTAATACTGTTTTTGTTATAGTATGAACTTCTTTTTCATCATCACAAATTAAAACTTTCCAAGTTCCCCCACTTAAAGGAACCTCTTCTTTTTTCTTTTGCGCAAATTTCATTTTTCCCACAATTTGCCTTTTTTATGAAATACTTATCTTATATAATAATAACATATTTGTTTAAATTATATGATATACTATTACAAAATAAAATTAAATTGAGTTATTTATGAAAAAAATATTCACATCTCCTTTGTTTTTGATATATCTTTTTATTTTGATGTTTATTATTATCAATATATATATAGTATTTAAATTTGATATCAGTCAATTATTTAATAGTTATACGATGATATATCTTTTTTGGTTTGTAATGATTATTATATTAAAAATCATATCAACCAATACTCAATTTAAAGAAGATGATCATGTTTAGTTTAGAAGAGATAGTTTTTACATTTGTTCTTTATATGGGATTTTTATTTATCATCGCATATATAGTTGAAAAAAAAGCAGATAATTTTGGTTTATTATCCTCTCCATATATCTACTCTTTATCATTAGCAATTTACTGTACTGCTTGGACATATTATGGCAGTGTAGGTAAAGTTTCTAGCGGGGGAATACTCTTCTTAGCTGTATATTTAGGACCTACTCTAATAGTATTTTTATGGCCTCTTATTTTGCGTCGTCTAATTAAAATTAAAGAATCTTATAAAGTTACGAGTTTAGCAGATTTAATTTCTGTGAGATATGATAAATCAATGTTAATAGGTGCATTTGTAAGCTTCGGCACACTTGTAGGTATTATACCTTATATCTCTATACAGCTAAAAGCCATTATACAATCAATCAATATTTTAATTGTTGATGATACCCAAACAATTGTAAACGACACTACAAATATAGATGATGTTGGTTTAATTATTGTAGCTTTAATGTCTTTTTTTACAATCATTTTTGGTTTAAGAAAACTTGATCCTTCAGAGCGTCATTTTGCTATGGTATTTATCGTTGCTATAGAATCAATAATTAAATTAATTGCTTTAGTAATAATTGGAATATTTGTATCTTATTTCGTATTTGACGATATATCATCGATACTAAATGAAGCTACAGCACAAAATTTATTTAAAGGTATAGGCGAAGCAGAAAATAGTGTAGATTACTCTAGTTGGTTAAGTATAATAATATTATCAATGTTTGCTGTGATGTTTTTACCTAGGCAGTTTCATATTAGTGTAGTTGAAAATTCTAATATAAATCATATAAAAACAGCAATGTGGGTGTTTCCATTATACCTTTTACTCATTACATTTTTTACAATTCCTATTGCATTAGGAGGGTTATTATTAGATGTAAATCATGAATTAAATGATTTTTATGTTTTAACTATTCCTCTAAATGAAAATCAACCTATATTATCATTAATTGCATTTATTGGGGGATTTTCAGCCTCTACTAGTATGATTATGATTACCGCAATGACAATGTCAATTATGGTTAGTAATTATTTTGTACTTCCATTGATTCAAGCTTACCCTATTTTGAGTTCATTGAAAAAACGACTTCTTTTTTTACGATGGATAATAGTAACAGTTATTATATTTTTTGGTTATCTTTTTTATTTATATATTGCAAAATCTAATCTAATCGTTAATATTGGATTGATTTCATTTACAGCAATATTACAATTCGTGCCGGTTATTATAGGTGGTTTATTTTGGGCAAAAGCGAACAAACAAGGAGCACTAGCAGGATTAATTGCTGGGTTTGGGCTTTGGTTTTATACTCTAATTTTACCTCAATTTAGTAATATTGATTGGATTGATATATATATTTTGCAAAATGGATTATTCGGAATCAATCTATTAAATCCAACATCATTATTTGGTATGCAAGACTTTCAGTCTATCCCCCATGCGGTATTTTGGACTATGATGTTTAATATCAGTGCATTTATTATAATTTCATTATTTACAAAATCTTCAAATATTGAAAAAACTATCTCGATGGAATTTATCAATATTTTAAAATCAAAAAATGCAATGAATTATATTGGGAAACTAGAATCAAATATAAATATAAATAATAAACTTTTACTATTTGAAAATATATTAAATCAATATCTACCAGAAGAGAAAACTAAGTTTACTATGCATAAAATAAAGAAAAAATTCAATGTGGAAACAACACAAAATATCAATATTATGCAATTATCAAAACTTTATGGTGAGATTGAAAGAGTTTTATCTGGTACGCTAGGAACAGCTGGTGCTTATTCTGTTTTAAAAAACAGCAATATTTTTACAGAAGAAGAATCATTGAGTTTATCTAGTATGTATACAAATATTTTAAAAGATATGAAAATATCCCCAGATGAATTTAGTCGAAAAATTAATTTCCTAGAAGAAAAAGACAAATTATTAAATGAACACTACGAGCAATTAAAAGAAAAGATTTTAGAAAGAGATGAAGAGATCAATGCAAGAAAAATTGCTGAAAAAGAAATTTTAATACTAAATGAAACACTTGAACACAAAGTAGAAAATAGAACAAAAGAACTGAAAACTTCAAATAAAGAATTAGAAAAATCTATGGAAAAACTCAAGGAAACGCAAGAAACTCTTATAGAAACAGAAAAAATGGCTAGTTTGGGTGAACTTGTGGCTGGTGTAGCACATGAAATCAACACTCCTATTGGATTGTCTTTAACAGGAATTACGCATTTTATATCAACTTCAGACAATATATCAAAACTCTATGAAAATGATGAACTAAGTGAAGAAGATTTTAAAAATTTTATCAATACTTCGAAAGAACTTGCTGCTAGTATAAATATAAATCTAAATAAAACTGCAAATTTAGTACGAAGTTTTAAACAAGTTGCTGTTGATCAATCAAGTGATGGAGAAAGAGAATTTGAGTTGATAAGTTATCTCGATGAGATATTATTAAGTATTAATAATGTAACTAGAAAATCACAAGTAAAAATAAATATTAATGCACCAGAAAGTATTAAAATAAAAGGATATCCTGGAGTAATATCTCAAATATTTACAAATCTAATTATGAATACGCTTAAACATGGTTATGACAAGATGAAAGCAGACGCAATAGATATTGAAATAACAGATAATGATAAAGAGATTGAAATTATTTATAAAGATTATGGTCATGGAATTAGCGAAGAAAATCTAAATAAAATATTTAATCCATTTTTCACAACAAAAAGAGATGATGGAGGGAGTGGTTTAGGCTTAAGTATCATTTACAATCTAATTACAAATAAATTAAATGGTACTATCCAATGTGAGAGCAAAGAAGAAAAAGGGGTAGTTTTTACAATATTCATACCAAAAAAGATAAAGTAAATATTCTTTAATTTATCTTTTTTGTTCTAATAGTTCTTTTGTTTTTTTATGACGATATTCAAACATTGAATTTATATCGTATTCTAGTATAGGGGCTATTATTTTACCCAAAAATCCATAACCTATCTCATATTCTACAATGTCCTTAAGTTCACTAACAGAACCTTTTTGAGTAAATATATGCTGGTGTTTCCAAGATTTAAAAGGAGACTGAACAGCAACATCTACTAAAATATTTGGTCGTTCCATTTTATCTATTCTTACTTTCCAGTGAGTAGGTATAAAATACTTTGTAGTTCTAATGTTAATTATTTTACACTCATATTTTGTTATATCGTAATCTAATAATTCTACTTTGATATTCGATGGTGTAATTTTTTTTATATTATTAATATTCATATGAAAATCAAATAACTTTTCTAAACTACAATTAATATATGTCGTTTTTGTCATTTTTTTCATAGTCCACCTTTGATATTTAACTTTAAAATATCATATTTTATTTCTAATTGCATTGTTTGTCCATTTATATCCTTAACATTTGTATTATAACAATTCATACCTTTTAATCCTAAAGTAGAGAGAATAAACAAAAGAATAAATAATACTTTATTCATTACAACTTAAGATTTTATATAATAGAAAATAACATTGATATATCTAGTAAAATATTTAACATAATTTTATTTATTAATTTTTTTTTTAGAAAATTTAATCTATATCTTTAACAAGTAATTTCAACTAACTGGTAAAGTTATAATAAATTCTGCACCAACACATTTTATATCATTGTGAACATATTTTACTGTTGATGCAGTTATTTGGCCATTCATTGTATTTGTTATCAAATTATATGTCATATGAAGTCCCAGCCCTATTCCTTGAGACTTATGTTTTGTTGTAAAGTATGGTTCAAATATTTTTTCAAGTATATCTTCTGGTATACCACCTGCATTATCTTTTATTTTCATTACTAAATTTTTACTATTAAAAGTAACACTCACAAAAAAATATCTTCTTTTAATCTGCTTATTTTTAATAAAAGCATCTTTTGAATTATCAAAAATATTTATTAAACATTGTGTTAATATATTTTGATAACCACAAATTTTAATATTTGGTTTTACATCTACTAAAATTTCTAAATTGTTATTTTTGATTGGTATATCTACTAAGGATAAAAAACTTTTCAATTCATCTGTTAAGTTAAATTCATTTTTTTGGGATTCATTTTTTATATAATGACTAAAATCATCAATAGTATCAGAAAGATATTGTGCATTTCTATTTATTGAATTGCATGTTTGTTCAAATGTCTCATCTGAAAGTGCATCATACTTTTTTTGCATTTGCATACCAGTAACTCCAGTAGAGATAACAGAAAGTGGTTGTCGCCATTGGTGTGCAATATTTCCCAACATTTCACCCAGTGAAGCCATTTTTGTTTGTTCTGCAAGTTGTTTTGCTTGTGCTAGATTTCTTCTTCTAGTGATTATTATCATTATAAATATGGTTATATTAATAATAATGGAAAAGAAAAGTATATACTTAAAGTTAGTGTTTTTATATGAAATTTCACTTTCAAAGTCTTTACTTATATTCATTACTGCTCTATCAATTTCAAATAAGCATAATTCAAACTCTTTATCAAATAACTGATCATTTACACTACCTGTACCACTAAAATCCATATTGCTTAACCTGAGTTTTGCTAATGTATATAAGCTATCTAAGTGTTGGTCAATTATCAATAACTGTTCTATAGTAGAAGAGGTACCAATAAAGTTTTTTTCATTAAGTGAGTTAATATATCTTTCATAACTTTGGTGTTCTAAAGGTATAATTATATCTCTATTCATATTAATGGTATGATCGCCAGAAATCATCTCTTCAAACCAAAGGTGGGCTTCAGTTATATTATTTTTTAGCATAAATAATTCTTGTTGTACCGAAAAAAACGATTTCATAGAACTATTCCAATTATTATGCAAAAGAAATAATAATGTAGAATTTATACAAAATAATAACACTAAAGAATATAAAAAAAATTTATTTTTCATCTAAGAATCGCTTTCATAAAATATTTTAATTTATTTTAGTACATATTCAATTAATTAAAAATTTATTGTACATTAAAATGTATATAATTTAGACTATTATTATATTGTAATAGTTAAGTTTTTTAGCTAAAGTTTCTTTATTAAATAGAAGAAAGAGTTACATGGAAAATATATTGGTTATAATATTTTTTGCGATTTTTATCGCTACTACATTAAACATAGTTTTAAAAAAATACGGAGTTTCTCAAATCATTGGATACATACTTTCAGGTACAATAGTAAGTTATGTATTTCATTTTAACGGAACCAGTTTTCACAGTTTAGAACTCATTGCAGAATTTGGAATAGTTTTTCTTATGTTTACAATAGGACTAGAACTAAATTTTGATAAAATTAAAAAAATGAAAGAGATACTTTTTGTAAATGGTTTTTTACAAGTAGTATTAAGTGCCATTATAATATTTCTGATTTCTTATTTTATTTTTAAGCTATCATCTACTATATCTATTATCATATCATTAGCTTTTTCATTATCCTCAACAGCAATTGTTCTTACTTATTTAAAAGATTCCAAAGATATCTATACCCCGTATGGGGAAAAGTCTGTTGGTATTCTCATCTTTCAAGATTTGGCTGTTATTCCTATACTATTGCTTATTACTTTTTTAACAAATGATACTTTATCTTTGAGTGAAGTGTTATTACAAACTTTTCTTGCAGCATTATTTATCATACTGTTCATGTTTACAATAGGAAAAAAACTGGTTAAACTATTATTATCAATGTCAGCAAAAACACAAATAGAGGAACTCTTTTTAGGAGCTGTTTTTAGTATAGTTTTAGGAACTTCTTTGCTAGCTCATGAAATAGGATTTACTTATTCTTTAGGTGCATTTATAGCAGGAATGATCATTGCTGATACAGGATATAGTGTAAAAGTAGAATCAGATATTATTAGCTATAAAGATTTACTTTTAGGGACATTCTTTTTTAGCGTTGGTACAAAAATTGATGCTATTTATTTTATGAATAATCTTCATTTAATTTTTTCAGTTTTACTCCTTGTAATACTTATCAAAGCGACAATCATATACTTTATAATAAGAATGAAATCAGATAAAAGTATTTCAGTAAAAACAGCAATTGCTTTAGGACAAATTGGTGAATTTTCTTTTGCAATTTTTGCCTTAGCCTCAACATATAATCTTATTCCAAATGATTTGTCAAACTTTTTAATACTTATAACAGTTTTATCTATGATTGTAACTCCGTTTATTGTAAATAACATATATAAAATATCATCATTTTTTGTAAAAGAATTTTATGAAGCTGATAAAATAACCCCTATTAGTGCAAAAAATCATGTTATTATTGTTGGGTTTTCAACATTAGGACGAATTGTTGCCAAAAAGCTCACAATAGAAAATATCTCTTTTGTCATCATATCAGATAATTTAAAACATGTATTACTAGCAAAAAAACTTGGATATATGGCGTATTTTGGACATCTAGATAAAAAACCAGTTTTAGAATCTCTCAAAGTACAAGAATCATCAAGTATTATTTTAACAACAAATAAAGAGTTACGAAAGAGATTAATCTCTGACGCTGTACTAAACTTTTATCCAAAAGCCCATATAATTGTAAAAATAGATTCTGTCAATGAAAAAAAATACTTAAAAGATCTACATATAACAGATTTTGTGGATACAAACCACGAAGTTTCAACTTTACTAGTCGATCATGCAAAAATACATATCGCTAGTAAAGTGCTCTAAATATTATTTTACTAAAGCTGAGATCGCTTTAAAATTTGGACTTTTTGCATTTATTGTTAGCTCAAATAAAAGTGATTCGTATGTTGTGGGGATAACTCCTGCTTGTACTAATCGCTCAATTGCCATAATAGTATTGTATTGTTCTCTTGAACTTACACAATCAGTTACAAGAACAGGTTGAAAGCCCTCTTCAAGCAAATCTAAACAAGTTTGTAAAACACAAACATGAGTTTCTATACCAGCAACAATAACGACTTTTTTTCCAGTAGCTTTGAGAGCTTCCAGTGTTGGCTCGTTTGCACAACAAGAAAATGTTGTTTTTTCAAAATGAGGATCTGACTCAACTAGTTCTCTTAAAGCTGGAATAGTTTCACCGATCCCTTTTTTATATTGTTCATTTATAATAAATGGTAAACCATGTATTCTTAAACCTTTTACTAAAGTTACTAAATTTTTTTCTACCACATCTTTATTTGACATATGAGGGTAAAGTTTCTCTTGTACATCTACTAAACAAAAAACAGCATCTTCTACTTTTATTTTCATTATGATCTCCTAAATTTTTATTGTATATTATTAATACTACTCAATAAATTATTAAAGATTTAAAAAGTTACTGTACACTTTTTTGTTTTATTTTTAAGTGTGAAGGTTATACGCATACAGTATAAAATATGTCTATTTTATTCTTTTTAGAATAATTGATTGTTTTCTCATTTTGTAAAGTTCATAAGGTTCATTATCAAATTCATCATAATCTAGGACTTCGTAATCATCATTAACAAAAGATTTCAACTCCTCATCTTGTAATAAATAGTCTGAATTAGAAGATTTTTTTGTATTTAAACTATGTTCCATATATGTTTCTATGAATAATATTCCTTCTCGTTTTAATCCATTTAAGAGTTTAAAAATCAATTTCCTATCTAAAAAATTTGTCATCACTATAAAATCATATTTATTTTTTATTGGTATATATTCATCTAAATCAGTTAATACAGTTCTTATATTTGAATAATTTTGTTTTTTTAAAACATCAAGTGCTACTTTTGAAATATCTAAAGCCTCAACTTGAAAATTATTTTCTGCTAAAAAAATAGAGTTTTTCCCTGTACCACAAGCAATATCCAAAGCAACTCCTACTTTTGAATATTTTACAGCCTCTTTTAACTTTTTTCCTATTTCTCTTTTCTCTAATAATCTAGGAGTTTCACTATATTTTTTATCCCATTTAATTTGATCTTTTATTGCCATTGTAGTTCTTTCTTATTCTTTATTGTTGAATTATATTTTCTATTAGATAGTATAAGTAAAATACGATAAAATATCACTATGAATTTAAATAACACTACTAAAAATTATCTCACAAGAGATTCAATCGTTGATATTTTAACAAGATATGAACTCTATTATCATATAAGTTTAGGTAACTTTGTATTAGAAACATTACAAGATTTTGACGAAACAATTAATAAGCTACAAGAACTTAATCTTCAAATAGAAGTAAATAGAGCATTATCAAATGTACTAGAGATTATATTAAATCTAGGAAATAAAGATGATTTTGAAAAGAGATTTGAATACCACATCCGAAGTCGAGCTATAACTCATGCATTAAAAGATTTTATTAACAAAGATACAGAACTTATCAATACAGATGACTATATTGAAGAAAAAACAAAAAATATTCTTAATGACACTTATTTCACTGATACTATGAAATTACAATTAGAAAGTGATTATGGTACTGTATTTGACTATTATGATATGCTAATCACTGAAAATATGATAGAGAAAATTCAAAAAAACATAGAATAAGGTATGGATAAATGATAGAAAATAATATTTTTAATATATCAAATATCACCACAACCACACTTGAAAAACCAAGATTTGTAAAACCTTTACGAATCAACTATACACAAGATAATAAAGAAAAATCTTGGGAAGCAGTAAAATCACATGATAGTGTTTCTATACTTTTATACCACAAAACAAAAAATGCTTTTTTAGTAGTTAAACAGTTTCGACCGCCTGTATATGTACATCATCATAATTATCCCTTTACTTATGAATTATGTGCTGGAATTATTGACAAAAATATGCCATTCACTCAAATAGCACAAGAGGAGATTGATGAGGAATGTGGTTACAAAGTAGAACTGAATCAAATATCAAAAATATCTTCATTTTTTACAAATGTTGGAGTAAGTGGTGCTAAACAACATCTTTATTTTGCCCAAATTGATGAGAATATGAAAATTCATAATGGTGGTGGTATTAATGATGAAAAAATAGAACTTGAATTTATTCCAATAGAAAAATCAAAAGAATTTATTTATGATGAATCAAAAGCAAAAACTCCAGGTCTTATTTTTGCTTTTTATTGGTTTTATGAAAACAATATTTAAAACAGATGTAGTTACCATTATTTTATAAGATTCATAATAGTTTCTAGCTAATACACAATTTATACACAAAAAATCTATACAATCATACCATTAAACAATATGGAAATAAAATGAAAAATATTTTAAAAATGATTTTAGTGATATCTATTTTTACAAATGTATCAGTGTATGCAATGCAAGAACAAAATGAAAATATAAAACATAAACAACAACTATTCATGGCAAATGGATATGAAGCGATCTTAAGTTCTGAAACACCACTAATAGATGGAAAAAATACTTTAAATATTATCATTACAAAAGACAAAAATTATGTTAGAAAGGCAGATGTAAATATTATTTTTGCATTACTTACTATACCAAATATGGAATTTAGTGAACATGCAATAGAAGATGGAGATAAATATAGTTTAACTGCAAACTTTAAAAAAAGAGGCGAATGGAAATATGAACTAATGTTTAAAACAATTCATGGTGCTATTTATTCTCAAGAAGGAAGAGTTACTATTAATTAACCCCCTACTTTAATTTAAAAAACTAATTATAAATTATATTGCTTATGATAAAATCCGAAAATTAAAATATCAAAATGGGACAAATATGAGTACTTTGAATACAGAATTATTAAAAAATATAACAGTGTTATATGTTGAAGATGAAGATCAAGTAAGAGAAGAAGTAATCCATTTTTGTAAAAACTTTATACCTCACTTTCATACTGCAAAAAATGGAGAAGAAGGGATAAAACTCTTTCATAAAATTAAACCAGATATAATCATTACAGATATTCAAATGCCAAAAATGAATGGTTTAGAGATGATCAAAAAAATCAACACTAATATTCCAATTATTGTTTCTACAGATTATTCAGATACAGATTTCTTTTTAGAAGCAATTGAATTACCTATAAATAAATTTAAACTAAAACCAATTAAATTAGATGAATTATTATATGATATTCAAGATTGTATATCTAATTCTATTCTTAAAGCCAAATTATTTGAAAAAGCTAACTTGTTGGATATTGTGGATGAAAATGTTCTGATTTCAATCACTGACAATAACGGAATCATCATCGATGCCAGTACTGCTTTTTGTAACTTTGTTAAATATTCAAAAAATGAGTTGCTTGGAGAAAACCACAAAATACTCAGACACCCAGATACCCCTGATAGTTTTTATGATAATATGTGGTCAATAATAAAATCTAAAAAAGTATTTCGATCTGAAATTAAAAACTTGAAAAAAAATGGTGAAATATATTGGGCAATTTTAACTATAACACCAGTTATTAATGAAAATGGTGTTGTTATAAATTTTACTGCTATTCGTCAAGATATAACCAATAAAAAGAAATTAGAGGCTGCTTCTATTGAAGATGAACTTACGAAACTTTATAATAGAAGATACTTTAATAAAATTATAGATAAAGAGATAAGGCGTGTTAAAAGAGATAATATGTCTCTTTCTTTGATGTGTATAGATATCGACAATTTTAAAAAATATAATGATACCTATGGACATCCAGCAGGTGACAAAATCTTAGAAAAAACTTCAGATTGTTTAAAAAAGTTAGCATCTAGAGCAGGTGATTATGTTTTTAGACTCGGGGGTGAAGAGTTTGGTATTATATCTTCAGGTATTAACTCTAGTAAAACAGTTGATTTTATGAGTAGTATCGTAAAATCAATTGAAGATTTGCAACTTGAACATAAAAAAAATGATGCAAGTGATTATGTTACCATATCTGCAGGATTAATTATTTTACCTTCTGAAAAAATTAATGATGCAAAACAGTTGTATCAATATGCAGATGAAGCTTTATACAAAGCAAAAAATAAAGGTCGAAATCAACTTGTTGTATCTGATAAGTCTTTAGTTTAAAATTATATAAACTAACATTTTTCAACTATTAAAAAATATTTATTTATATATAATTAGCTCAAAGGTTTAAAATGAAAAGTTTAATTGTTATAGCACACGGAAGTAAAAAAGATGTTTCAAATAATGAGGTTCTGGAAATTGTTAAGCAAATAAAACAAAGTAAAACTCAATATGCGCTTATAGAACCTGCTTTTTTAGAGTTTGCAACACCAAGTATTGATAAGAGTGTCCAAAAATCTGTGGATAATAATCATTTAGAAATATTTATTTATCCTTATTTCTTAAACTCAGGAAAACATGTAACATCAGATATTCCAAATGCTATAAAAAAATTAGAAATAAAATATCCAAAAGCAAAATTCACTATTCTCCCCCATTTTGGTCAATCAAATAAAATAAATAAAATCATCTTATCTGACACTTCACTATAAAAGTTAAAGAGTTTTTTTCTCTAAATATTCCCTAAACTCTTTAGCTCCATCTTTTGAGCTAGTTACAATCTCATCAATACCTATAAATGATATTTCTAACTTTGATTGTTCTATACTTTGCATTGATTTAATTTTATCAACATTTACAATACAAGATCGGTGGATTCTGAAAAAGTTTTTTCCTTTTAAAAGAGATTCCATATCTCCTATTTTTTTTCGTAAATATGCATCTGTTTCTTTAGTACGAATAATTACTTCATCTAAATCAGCTTTTATATAATAGATATCATCTATATTTGTCAAATAAAGTTTATTTCCTCTTTTAGCCATAACTTTTTTTGTATTATCAATCTCTTTAATCATATATTTTTCAATTTTTTCTAAAGATTTTTTTATACTTTCATTAGAGATTGGTTTTAAAAGATAATCAACTCCCCCACTTTGAAATGCTTCTAATGCATGTTCTTGATATGCTGTTTGAAATATGATAAATGTATGTGGGCTAATATCTAAAATGGTATTAGCAAGTTCCAATCCTGTCATAGTAGGCATAGAAATATCCAAAAAAGCTAAATCAAACTTTTGTTTTGAAACCTCTTTTATAGCATCTATGGGATTATTACACTCTACTATATCACTCACTCCCTCTTCATTTAAAAGTCTTTTTAATCTTACAAGAGCAAGTTTTTCATCATCGACTATAAGTGTTTTCATTTTTTTCCTTTTAAATTAATACAGAAATACATTTTTTCATTTTGTTTATAATAATTCAAAAATCCTATCCCTAAAAGTTCTAATCTTTTTTGTAAATTACTAAGTCCAGTACCAAAACTTATCTCATCATCTAATCTTCCATCATTTGATACGCTGATTATTTCATTGGTGGCTTCTATTTTTATATTTAATTCTTTTGAATTAAAACCATGTTTAATTGCATTTTCTACAAGAAGTTGAATTGAAAATTTTGGTATCTCTATGAGTTTAAACTTTTCAGATATTTGCATTTCTAGTTTAATATGATTGTCAAATCTTATATTTTCTATTTTTAAATAGGTTTCAACCATATTAATCTCATTTTTTAATGTAATTACACTATCTCGAGTGATTGCATTTCGTAAAAAAGTAGACAAATCTAGCGTAGCTTTTTCTGCTTTTTTTTGATCTAAATATATTAATTCGGAAATAGAATTTAAAGCATTAAACAAAAAATGGGGATTGAGCTCATTTTCCAAAGCTTTTATTTTACTCTCTAAAATTTCATTACTTATAGATTCATTTTTATATTTCATTGAGATAAACTGATGCAAAATAAGTCCTATAAGAAAAGTTAAGGAACCAACAGTAAGAGTTAAATAAAGACTATAAGGCGCAATAATATTGGTTATTGGTGTCTCTATAATATAAAATAAAGAATAAGTAAACAAAAAACCTAATGCACCACTTAAAAATGAAAAGAAAAAACTCACAACATACCAAAATCTTTTATCTAAATTTGGAAGTATATAATTATTTGAAATGGATATAAATATTGAAGAAAATATAGTAATTAAAAATGCACTAAACACCCCAAACAGAATAGTAAAAGAGCTTCGAAATATATCATTTAAAAAATAAAAAAATAAAGATATAAAAAATCCAAATAAAGTACCAATAATAGAGATATATATCCAATCAGCTATTGATATTTTTAGTTTAACTCTATCCATTTAGTTCCTTATTTAATACATTTACGCCCAAAGCAACACCTGGCCAACCTTGACCTGCAAATACTGTATCACCTACATTATACAAGTCTTGAAATGGAGTCCTACAGCTAGGTGTTTGTAAAATATTTTTTATTGTTATTGCTTTTCCACCGCAATTATATCTATTTATATATTTATTAAAAGTTTTTGATGTTCCACTAAAAATAGATACTATATCTTTTTTATCAATTGTTACAAAGTTCTCTAAGAAAGCATCAATTATAAAATCTTGTGTAATTTGTTTTTGTTTTGTATATTGATCTTTAGAAATATCTTTCCACAAACTTGCTTTGGTATGTGTAGAAATAGTTATACTATATCCATTTTTAGAAAGTAAAGTATCTTCTTGTGAAGAGATGGAAACAAAAAAAGAGTTTGATATACTATTTGGAATATTTTTATTTAGTATGATTTGATAATGATGTAAAAAAATTTCTTTACAATCTAAGGTAAGATGTATCACAAAAGCACTCTGATCACTAAAAGAAAAACTATCATAATACTTGCGTATATTTTCATCATCGAAAAGATGTGATGTATTATAAATAGATGAGTTTAAAATAACTTGTTTTGATAAATACTCATCTTTATTAGAAATAATTCTATAAAAATCTTTCTCTTTATATATCTTCATTATCTCTTCTTTTTTATGAACATTTACATCTTTTAATACGCCATCAAATAAACTGCCCATCCCATTATTTACATAAAAAACATCATGAAAAGGATATGACAAGCCTACTGCTAAGGATAATAACGATACATCTTTGGCAGTAGTTTGTATTGTGATAAGAAGCTGTGCATCTATAAAGGCCTTGTATTGAGCTGTAATACCATACAAAGTTTCATTTATAAAACTTTCAGCGCTTTTAAAAATATCAAGTTTAAACAGAGAAAACAGTTCAAATATCGAACCTATTGTTTGAATATATGAAGATATACTATATTTAGCATAATGAAGTTTTTTTAGACTCCAAAATTTCTCATCTAAATCTTTTATAGTATTCCAAAATACTCTATTGTTTTCATGTGGATAGATTTCGTTTATATTTAGAAGAAAAACTTCAAAATCTTTAACTCTATCAATAATTTTATTGTCTTGTATAACACGAATTGCAACTTCACTTTTTTGTATATCAGGAATATAATTGATTGTGTCAAATATCTTTTTAATAGGATGATTATTTTCATATCCTACAAAAGTAGTTGCTCCTGTATTATAATAATTTCCTTTTCGTTTAAATGTACTAGCACATCCACCTAAATTTGGTTCTTTTTCAAATAGTATTAAATTTTTATCTTTATTTAAAGCAGAGATTAAACTTCCTCCCATACCAGAGCCAATAACAGCAATATCATGGTGATTCATTTTTTGCCTTTTTAAATTTCTCTATTGCTTGCTGTCGTGAGATTTTAATATCAACTATAGATTTTGAATAATTTACAAATAAACTTGATTGAACACCATTTTCAATATGAAATAATTTTGAATCAATATTTTCAAATTCTGTAATCACACTTTTTATAAACACACCATCTTTATCAAATTTTTTTGATTGTAAGTAAGGATTAAAAATTCTAAAATATGGACTAGCATCAGCTCCTGTACTCGCACTCCATTGCCACGATCCTATATTTGAACTTGTTTCATAATCCAATAATTTTTTAGCAAAATAATTCTCTCCTTTTTTCCAATCAACAAATAAATTTTTTGTTAAAAAAGAAGCAACAACCATTCTCAAACGATTATGCATAAGTCCTGTTCTATTAAACTCAATCATTGCTGCATCAATTATAGGTACTCCTGTTTTACCTTCACACCAATTTTCAAAGTCATCAATGTTTTCATTCCATTTTATTTTTATACCATTAAAATTATGATTTTCAGATAGAGGAAAATGAAATAATATATAATTATAAAATTCTCTCCAAAATATCTCTCTAATAAAAAATGCACTGCCCTTACTATTAAGAGATTTAAAATAATTAAAAACTTGTTTTGGTGAAATCAATCCAAAGCGTAAATGAACAGATATCTTTGAGCTTGCATCTTTATAAAAATAGTCTCTATCATTTTGATAATCATCAATTTTATCTTCAAACTCTTCTAAAACTTCAAATGCATTTTTATATAAAAATTCTGGCAACACCTGAACTTCAAAACCCAACTCATTTAATGTGGGAATATACTCGTAATTAAATTCAATTTTCTTTGCACTTTGACTATACATACTCTCCTGAATTTTTATTGACTGTGTTATCACCTGTAATGATTTAAAAAAAGGAGTAAAAACTTTATACGGGGTATTGTCTTTTTTTAAATGATGTGCAGGATTTAAAATAAATGAGTCTATATATCTTTTCATAGGGATAATTTTTTCGATTTCATTATCTCTTTGTTTTGAATATTCATCAAAGTCAACTGAACACAAAACTTCATCAAAATCATTTTGTTGTAACTTTTTAAACACATTTATTGGTTCATCATAAAATATCGCTAACTCAAGGTCGAGTGATTGTAACTTCTCTTTTAATTGTAAAACAGATTTGTATATAAAACTCACTCGCTTATCATCTTTGTCTAATTTATCAAGAATATTTTTATCAAAAATAAAAATAGGTAAAACTTCACCTCTAGCATTTGCCAAGATAGCGTTGTCTTCTATTCTTAAATCTCTTCTGAACCAAAGAATTTGTTTCATCGATACGCCTTCGTATTTGAGCGTAAACCCAACTCTTTTGGATATGGATGTAAAAACTTTTGTGTTTCTAAATATTTTATATCAAATCTTTTTACATACAAATTTAGTATTTTAATCACAGTGATCAAAGGTACTATCTCGTCTTTAAACTCTTCAATTGTTTTTAAAATCTCTTGTTTTTCATTTTTTGTAATAAGTTTTTTAAAATAACCAAAAATATGTAATAAAACATTGTATGTGTTTGCGATTGTACTTTTTTCATAAATAGTTTCAAGAAAACATTGTTTATACTCTTCTAATACAATTTTTAACTCTTTTTTCTCATGATTTGCAACAATTTGACCAAGTTTTTTATATGATAAATGTGACTTTGCATATATTAAATATTTATAATTACTATGAAAAGCAACTAATTTTTTAAATGAGGGTTCATCTTTTAAAAATACAAATATCTCTCTATAGGAAAAAATCTGCATTAAAAAATTTTCTCTTAACCAAGGATCTTCTAATCTCCCCTCCTCTTCAGTTGGTAATAATGGAAACTTTTGTTTTACTTCATTGGCAAAAATTCCTACCCCTGTATTCTCACTTTGTCCATTTTTATTCTCAGGATAAATTTTCACTCGTTCCATTCCACATGTTGGAGATTTTGATTTAAAAATAAAACCACATAACTCATCATCTTTAATCTCATTTGTTAATTCTTTTGAGATTTCATTCACCTCTTTTGTCACTTCTTTTTTTGTATTTGAAGTGATTACTTTTAGTTCACCATTTGTACGAACTAATCGTATAGCTTCTCTAGGTGTTGTAAAAATCATTTTTTCTGGACAAAAAGGTATAAATTCAAAATATTTTCCTATTTCATCAAGAACAAATTTATTCTTTGAATGTCCACCATCATATCTGCATAATGTCCCTAATAAACAAGACGAAATTCCTATTTTCATATTACTTCTCCATAGATTGATAAATCTCTTTTAAACATTTAATAAATAACGGATGATGATTGTGTACAGAAGAGACTCTATAATCATCAAATCCTAACTTTTCGGCTACTTCTCTATACTCTATATCAAGCTCTCCTTGTGTTTCTGAATTATCAACAGTAAAAGAGATAGGATAAATTATAACCTTTTTAGAGCCATTTGCTATAACTTCTTTAAGTTTATCATCCAAATAAGGTCGAATCCACTCCATAGGGCCCAGTCTTGACTGATATGCAATCTCAACATCTTTAAAAAAAATCCCCTCCTCCTTTAACATCTTTTTTACTAGTGAAATATTTTCAACTATATGTTTTTGATAAAGGTCACCTTTATCGATAATTCTTTGAGTTAAACCATGTGCCGAAAATATAAGTGTAAAATCTTTTGGATTATCTTTTGCTACTGTTTCTTTAATTCTCTCTACAATAGTTGCATTTAAAAAAGAGTTATCGTAATATTTATCTATAGTTTTAATTTTATTTTCTATTTTAAGTTTTTTCGCTCTTTTGAGAAAGTTTTCAATTGAAGATTTTGTTGTAGTACTTGAATAATGTGGATACATTGGAATAGCATATATTTCATCATAGTCTTTTACTTGTTCTAAGACTTCATTTGCAAAAGGAGGAGTATATCTCATTTCGTAAAATACATCAGCATCAACTTCTTTATTTAATCTTCTAATCAACCTTTTAGTATGCCCTACAATAGGTGACATGCCACCTAATAAACTATAATTATGTTTTGCTTCTTTTATTCTACTTGTAGTTATTATAAAACCTATCAATGCTCGTATAGGTTGAGGAGCCCCAATGATATTTTTGTCATTAAACATATTTTTCAAAAATACTTTCACTTCATCTAAATTATTAGGACCACCCATATTCATCAAAACAATTGCTTTTCTCATTCTTAACTCTTTTTCCTTTAGTATAAAAGAATTTAGAAAAATTTCGTAGTGTTTTATTGTTAGTTCATAAGAAATATATACTTCATAAAATATTATTTGTAATTGTGACGCTCTAGGAATTTTTTTGCATAAGTATATCCATTATCAACGGCTTTTTCCATCCAATAAATTCCTTTTTTCTTATCTTGTTCTACACCAAGTCCATAATAATAAAAATAACCAATATAATACATAGATAAATTATCTTTTTCCTTGGCTGCTAGTTTATAATAAACCATCGCTTTTTTATAATCCTGATCAATCATTGTGCCAGCTCTATAAAACTCTGCTAGTTTCCTTTGTGCAAATGTATTACCTGAGTTGGCTGACTTTTCTAATAATTCAAATGATTTATCATAGTTCTTTTCTGTTCCTTCTCCACTATAATAAATCATTGCAAGATTAAATTGTGCAACAGGATCATTTTTCGATGCTGCTTGTGTATACCAATATATTGCTTTTTCATAATTTAATGGAACCTTATTTCCAAAATAATAAAATTTTGCTAAATTATTTTGAGCTGCGATAGAATTATTTTGAGCTGCTTTTTTATACCAATATATTGCTTCATTCATACTCTTGCTATTTTCTTTAGACTCATAATATAGTCCAAGATTAAGTTGAGCAACAACATAATTTCTCGCAGCAGCCATTTTATAGTATTGTAAAGCTAAAACTGTATTTTTTTCCGTACCTATACCATGTTCATACATATAAGCTAAATTATTTTGTGCTTCTACACTTCCTTGATTTGCAGCTAACTTATACCAATAAATTGCTTGCTCAAAATCCTTTTCAACGGCAATTCCCTCATAATACATCAATCCGGTATTAAACTGTCCATACATATCGCCATGTAATGCTTTATTAAAAACATTTTCAAATAAAATTTTATCATTTTTTTTAACTTCTGAAAAACTGTAACTCTGAATAATTAATAATGTTAATAAAAGAGAAGAAATAAAATTCATTATTACTCGTTTGTACCGTTTATGTCTAAAGTATTTAGCAATTTATTTTTTGAATTAGAAGTTTGTTTATACTTTGTACTGTTATAATCTTTAAACTTATTAATTTTATAACTATCAAAAGTTGGATCTTTTTGACTAGGAACACCCATTATAATTTTGTTTTTTGGTAAAACTAGTTTGTCAGATAAAAGGTTTGATTCATTATTTTTGTTTAAAGGTAGTTTCAATGAAGTTTGAACTTTAATTTTTTCGATAACAGTAGGAACATAATTAGTAATGTTCAAATCCAATATATCTTTTGGCTGCGCTGATTTATCATCTAAATCAATACTATCACATAAAAAACCATCAATATTGTAAAAACTACAGCTGTTCCATTCTTTCTTTTTACCTAATAAATATTCTATTCTATCCCAAAATAAAGTATATACTTGACTTTCTTTATCTAAATACTGTGGATTTTTATCATCAACTCCGTATGTTCTATAAAGCGATAATGATGCTTTGATAGTTTTTTGAGTAGAATTAGAATCAACATTAAAATCAAAATGATCATTTTGAATTTTCATTGTATATAATCTATATGTTGCTTTTGATTTTGTTACATTTAAATCATTTCTATATGCATCAATAGTAAAAGCATCTTTATCAGACAATATAAATACTTTTTTAGCAGCATGCAATATTTTATCTTTAGTAATATTTTGATCAAAATATTGTGTACTTACTGTATATTCATTTTTCTGAGAACATCCTATTAAGAAAAATACTAAAATAAAACTTATAATATAAACTACTTGATAGTTTTTTTTATCTACTTGTTGCATATAATCCTAACCTACTTAATGTTTTATAATCATCATCAGATTTAACAAAATCACCTAGTACATAAATACTATTCATCTCACCGTATAAAATAATATTTTTTACTGCATGTTTTCTTATTCTATCATTATTAATATTGGTACAATAATCTTTATTTAATCGTATATAATCTACATTTAAATCACTCAATTCTTCTAAAGTAAAATCATCTAAAGAGAACCGTTTTAATAGAATCGATGAATCAAATTTATGTATTACTTCTGTTAGACTTTTAAATTTGTCTAAATTATTTTTTGCATTTTCTGATGTAACACTAAAAATTAAACTTTTTTTCGCATTTTCATTATAAAGCAATATACCTTCAAGCCAAGATAAAAATTTCTTATCAGTTAATGATTTTATTGAAAGGTTTATAGCAATCTTATGATCTAATTTTTCATACTCCAAATAATTTAATACTTTTTGTATTAAAATTTTATCAAAAACTGAAGATAAATTTAATTTTTCTGCAACAGAGATAAAAATCCCAATAGGAAACATTTCGAAAGTATTTGTATCTAAAATTATTGGAGAAGCATCTTGCATCAGTAATGTGTTTTCCTTGTCCATCTCAAAAGTATCATAAATAAATTTAATAGTAAAATCTTCTCTGCTAATAATATCTGTAACTAAAACTTCCATCTGTTTTGTTTTTTCAAGTAATTCTGCATTATCTGAGATAGAAAATAATTCGTTTTCTGTATTTGAACTTTTTAAATATGACTCATGGGCACTATGTAAAATAGTATCAATGGTACCATAATTATCAAAAGGTGTTGCTCCAAAATACATCACATCACCATCTATTAAATACTTACTCTTTATTTGATCTTGCAAAGAAGTTGTGATATCTTGAAGCATTTTTTTTAATATTTCCAATTCATTAACTTCTAAAATCATAGCAAATTCAGCACCGTAAAAACGATATACAGTACTTCTTATTTTAGGATATTTTTTGAGTAGTTGAACTATACTATGTCCAAAATCTTTAATTAAATTATTGGCATCATTACTTCCATTTTTATTTGCAAATTGTCCTAAATTATTTATCTTACCTAAAACAATATAACCATTTTTATTTGTAATAAACATAGTTTTTATCTCTTTATCAAAAACCTTTTTATTCGATAAGCCAGTGATATCATCCACTAAATCTTTACGATTTAAAAGTTCTCTATTAATATTTAGTTCATTGGTTAAACTAGCAAATTTTTTAGATAATAATTGAAGTTTTGAAAATATTGAATCTATATGCATAATTTTTGTATTAGATTTTTCTAATCTAACATACTTATTATTTAATATATCAGATACATAATCACCTATTTTAGAGATTGGTTTTTCTATATCTTTTTTTATCACTTGAGTATAAAAAAAATATAAAAT
>Ga0193955_1000290_pt1 | contig 31273 bp, 20 predicted proteins | sample BB_6_MG_FD_140343 | JGI IMG/M metagenome (GOLD analysis project Ga0193955, IMG submission 140343) | Microbial mat bacterial communities from the Broadkill River, Lewes, Delaware, United States - BB_6_MG | ecosystem: Environmental > Aquatic > Freshwater > River > Microbial mats | place: USA... | reverse complement strand
TCTCTAATTTTGCACAAATTACAGGTGTAGCCAAATCCAATCCTATTGAACAAGAAATTGCTAAGGGTGGACGGTTTCAATTAGAAAAGTGTTATAAGAAAAACGTTAAAAAAGGATCAGGAAAAACAAAGCGTAGCTTACAGTATAGAGAAACTGAAGAAGTAGAGCTTTGGGTGTTAACACATGTTTAATGAGCGGTTTTGTTATTGATGCTATAATTAGAACCGAATTTATAGCGATACAAAATACGGTTAAAATGCTTTTAAGACCATTGTAACATGTTTGTTTCTTAGACTTTAGGTCTTTTTTAAGTATTGAAATTTAGAATTATTTTTCTATTTTTAGTATATGCAAGAAGACTTCCTTCATTATATATGGAAACACAAATCCTTTGATACATCTTTGTTAAAAACAACAAAAGGTGAGTCTATTGCTATTGCTAATTTAGGACAACACAATCATAATGCTGGTCCAGATTTCTTCAACGCACAAATAAGTATTGCTAACCAGCTTTGGGCTGGTAATGTCGAGATTCATATAAAATCTTCAGATTGGTATGTGCACAATCATGAAGTTGATAGGGCTTATGATAATGTTATTCTTCATGTCGTTTGGGAACACGATACCCAAATCTTTAGAAAAGATAATTCAGAAATTCCAACCTTAGAATTAAAGCATTACGTTGATAAAAGTTTAGTCAATAATTATCAAAAACTCATGCAATCTAAATCATGGATTAATTGCGAAACAAGTTTCTCTGAGCTGGATGATTTTTTACTCTATAATTGGTTAGAACGCTTATATATAGAACGTTTAGAGCGAAAATCTGAAGAGATTCAATATTTATTAAACTCTTCTCATAACAATTGGGAAGCCGTTTTGTTTAAAATGCTAACTAAAAATTTTGGACTTAAAGTAAATGGCGAATCGTTTTTAAGTTTAGCTCATTCGTTTAAGTTTTCAATAGTAAGAAAACTTCAAAAGGATATTTTAGATTTAGAAGCTTTATTTTTTGGACAAGCAAAACTACTTAATGACGATGTGCAAGAGGCGTATTATTTAAATCTTCAAAAACGGTATCAGTTTTTAAAACAAAAATTCAAACTAACACATCAAGGAGTGTTGCCATTACAGTTTTTTAGGTTAAGGCCATCAAATTTCCCAACTGTTAGACTATCGCAATTAGCAATGCTTTATTACGTAAATACGAGCTTATTTTCAGAAATTATAACAGCAAAAACCAAAGAAGACGTTTATAACCTGTTTAATATTGAAACATCTGAATTTTGGAAATCGCATTATACCTTTTCTAAAAAGTCTAAGACTTCAAAAAAAGCATTATCTAAATCATTTATAGATTTATTAATCATTAATACTATAATTCCTTTGCAATTTAGTTATGCTAAAGTGCAAGGAAAACCAATAGAGGATCATGTGTTTGATTTTATGAAACAAATGAATGCTGAAAAAAATAGTATTGTCTCTAAGTTCTTGGATTTAAAACCTATAGAGAAAACAGCATTGACTTCACAAGCCTTGTTACAGTTGAAGCAAAATTATTGTGATAAAAATAAGTGCTTACAATGTGCAATAGGTAATCGTCTAATCGTGAAATATTAACTAACTTGCAGTATGAAATGGTTCTATAATCTATTATTATACTTTCAAAAGCGAGGTTATTACGTTTGCCAACGTATTGCAGACCGTTTGGGAATTAGAGCTAAAATTGTGAGAACGTCTTTTATGTATCTCACTTTCGTAACCGTTGGTTTTGGTTTTGCATTATATTTATTCTTAGCCTTTTGGATGCGAATTAAAGATATCGTTTATACCAAACGTTCTTCAGTCTTCGATTTATAATTACATAATATTAAATGGATAATCCGCTTTTAAGACTTTATAGATCTAAAATTTACACAGCTGTAATGATGCTGGTATTTTTATTGTGTATTGGAGTTTTAGGGTATAGATTTATCTCCGGTTATCAATGGCTTGATGCCATTTATATGACTGTAATAACTGTAACCACTGTTGGTTTTGCAGAAGTCATCCCTCTTGATCCACAATCTAAGATCTTTACTATTTTTTTAATTTTAACTAGTGTAGTCATTGTTGGTTATGCAATTTCAATCATCACGGATTATATTCTCAGTAGAAATAATTTTGAAGACATAAAACAACGTAAAATGCAAAAGAAAATTGATGCGATGTCTAACCATATTATTATTTGTGGTTATGGACGAAATGGAAAACAAGCTGCTAAAAAACTATTAGCTTATGATAAACCTTTTGTAATTATTGAAAGAGATAAAGAGATTATTGAAAAGTTTCAAGAAAATAATATTCCTTTCGTATTTGGAAATGCTAATGAAGATGAAGTACTTTTTGAAGCTGGTATCGAAAAAGCAAGTACTCTAATTAGTGCCCTACCAAGTGATGCCGATAATTTGTTTGTGGTACTTTCTGCACGACAAATTAATTCAAAACTCACCATAATTAGTAGAGCTTCAGAGGAAACATCTTATAATAAATTAAAGTTAGCTGGTGCCAATAATGTCATTTTGCCAGATAGAATTGGTGGTGACCATATGGCGTCTTTAGTTGTGATTCCTGATTTAATTGAGTTTATTGATAATTTAGGTGTTGTTGGCGAGCGTAATATTAATATTGAAGAAATTAAAGTAGAACAACTTTATAATATTAATGAAGTAAAAACAATTAGAGATTTAGATTTACGTCGTAAAACAGGTTGTACTGTCATTGGATTTAAAGATGATAAAGGCGACTATATTGTTAATCCTGAAGCAGAAACTAAATTAATTGCCGGCTCAAAAATCATTGTTTTAGGACGACCAGAACAGATTATAAAATTGAATTCTCAGTACAATATTGAATGATCAATACATTCATTTTATGAGTCTATACTTTACAAGCTCATTTTTTTTTTGCATCTTGTCATCTTTAAAATGCAATAACTAACCATTAAACTAACTAATAACTATAACTCATGAAGAAATATCTTCTATCAATTTTTACAATTTTATTACCGTTTTTGACTTTCGCACAAGAATCAACTTCCGAAAAAATTGATGCTATTTTTAAGGATTACACAGGCTGGTTTGTTGATGCTATTTTTTACGAAATTTCATTTTCAGAAACTTATAAAATTCCTTGGGTACTTATCGTGCTAATTGGTGGAGCATTGTTTTTTACTATTTATTTTAAATTTATCAATATCACAGGTTTTAGAATGGCTATTAGAGTTGTTAGAGGGCAGTATGAAGATATTGAAAAACATGGTGCAGATACCTTATATGGAGATAATACAGCCAATGAAGGTGAAAATATAATTGAAACCATGAGAGATGATGGTGCAGACGGTGAAGTGTCGCACTTTCAGGCTTTAACAGCGGCATTATCTGCTACTGTAGGTTTAGGGAATATTGCTGGTGTAGCTGTAGCCTTGTCTATTGGTGGTCCTGGAGCAACATTTTGGATGATTGTTGCGGGTCTGTTAGGTATGGCTTCAAAATTTGCAGAATGTACACTTGGTGTAAAATATAGAGATGTTGGTGAAGATGGTACCGTTTATGGTGGTCCAATGTATTACTTAACCAAAGGTTTAAAATCTAAAGGTATGGGTGGTTTTGGAAAAGTGCTAGCTGTACTATTTGCCATATTTGTAATAGGTGGATCTTTTGGAGGTGGAAATATGTTCCAAGCCAATCAAGCTGCTGCACAATTTGTTAAAGTATTTGATCTAGATCCAGCGTCTAATGCAGGTATGTATTTTGGAATTGTTATGGCTATACTTGTAGCTGTTGTTATTATTGGAGGAATTAAGCGTATCGCTAAGGTTACTGAAAAAGTAGTACCATTTATGGCTGGTATATATGTCTTGGCTTCCTTAATTATATTAGGAGCGAATTTTAGCTTAATCGACGATGCTTTTGCATTGATATATGAAGGAGCATTCTCAGGATTGGGAATAGCAGGTGGACTTGTTGGTGTGATGATTCAAGGTATTAGAAGAGGAGCTTTCTCTAACGAAGCAGGTGTTGGGTCTGCTGCAATTGCACATTCAGCTGTTCGTACAAAATATCCAGCATCTGAAGGAATTGTTGCCCTTTTAGAACCTTTTGTAGATACCGTTGTAATTTGTACAATGACTGCGTTAGTAATTGTAATTACTAATTTTGATGGTGGTTTTATGGAATATGGTGTTGAGATAAAAGAAGGTGTAGAAATTACAGCAACAGCTTTTGATTCTGTAATTCCACATTTCTCAATTATATTGACAATTGCAGTAATTTTATTTGCATTTTCAACTATGATTTCTTGGTCGTACTACGGTATGCAAGGTTGGGTATTTTTATTCGGAAAAGGTAAAGTATCAGATTTAGCTTATAAAGTGTTGTTTTTATTCTTTGTTGTAGTAGGAGCTTCTATTAGTTTAGGTGCTGTTATTAACTTCTCAGATGCTATGATTTTTGCAATGGTAGTGCCAAACATTATTGGTGTTGTAATTCTATCTCCAATTATTAAAATGGAATTAAAGAAATACTATAAAGCAATTAATGTTAAAGAAGAAGCTATTGAAGAAGGAGCAGATGATCTAAATGAAATATTATAAATAAACACTAATCTCATATGAAATCCCATTTCCAGTTTTCTAATCAACAACGGAATGGGATTTTTTTGTTGTTGATAATTATAATCATTGGTCAATGTATATATTGGTTTGCGCCAAATAGTTTTGCAAATTCAAATAAGGATGTTGCCGAAAACCAGCAACAATTAGACGCTTTTAAAAAAGAATTAGATGCGCTCCGTTTGGTTGAAATAGAGAATAGTAAACCAAAAATATATCCTTTCAATCCCAATTATATTACAGATTATAAAGGCTATACTTTAGGAATGAGCAATGAAGAAATCGATAGACTTCATAAATTTAGAGAAAGCAATCAATGGATAAATTCTGCTAAAGATTTTCAGAATGTAACAAAGGTGTCAGATTCCTTTTTAGCCGTTATTTCGCCTTATTTTAAGTTTCCAAGCTGGGTAACTAATCCTAAACCCAAGCCTTCATATCATAATAATACCTATTCAAATTCTAATAAGCCTAAAACCTATGCTCAGAAAATAGATTTGAATATAGCAACAGCAAGCCAATTAAAAAAAATCTATGGAGTAGGCGATAAGCTAGCAGAGCGTATTATCACATACCGAAATAAATTTAAAGGAGGATTTGTTTCAGATATCCAGTTAAGTGAGGTTTATGGCCTGTCGCCAGAAGTTATTGAGCGTATCCAAAACGATTTTACCGTAAAAACACCAAGGGCGATTAAGAAGTTTAATTTAAATACTGCCACTAGAGATGAGTTGGTTACCATCCAATATATAGGTTATGAAGTCGCTAACAATATTATTGAAGAACGAACACTGAGGGAGGGTTTTAAATCTTTAGATGATTTGTTAAAGGTTGAAGATTTTCCTATTAAAAAAATCGAGATAATTAAGCTATATTTGTATCTCTAATAAACAACAATACATGTCTAATTTATATTTTACTGAAGAGCACAATTTATTTAGGGAAAGCCTTAGAGAATTCTTAAAAAAGGAAGTTGTGCCACATATTGATAAATGGGAAGAAACAGGTCGTATAGAACGTTTCATCTGGAAGAAATTTGGAGATATGGGGTATTTTGGTCTTGCAACACCCGAAAATTATGGAGGGTTAGATTTAGATTTATTTTATACCGTAATTTTTCTTGAAGAAATGCAACGTATTAACTCTGGTGGTTTTGCTGCAGCAATGTGGGCACATGCTTATTTAGCGATGACGCATCTTAATAAAGAAGGAAATCACGAGCAAAAAGAAAAATATTTAAAACCAAGTGCATTAGGTGATGCTATAGGATGTCTTTGTATTACTGAGCCTTTTGGCGGAAGTGATGTTGCAGGTATGCGCACAACTGCGGTTAAAAAAGGAGATACTTATGTAATTAATGGATCTAAAACCTTTATAACTAATGGTGTGTATAGTGACTATTTAGTAGTTGCTGCTAAAACTAATCCAGAATTAGGCAATAAAGGCATTAGTATTTTTGTAATGGATAGAGATACACCAGGTATTTCGGCAACCAAGTTAGATAAGTTAGGTTGGAGAGCTTCTGATACAGGTGAGATTGCTTTTGATAATGTCGTAATTCCGGCTTCAAATTTAATGGGAGAAGAAGGACAAGGATTTCCATATATAATGCAACATTTTTCTTTAGAAAGATTAATCATGGGAGTTAACTCACATGCAAGAGCAGAATACGCTTTAGAATACGCAAAGCAATATATGTCAGAAAGAACAGCTTTCGGTAGAACTATAGATAAATTTCAGGCTTTAAGGCATACGTATGCAGATTGCGAAACACAAATGGAAATTTGTAAGCAATTTAATTATTACGTCGCTAAACGATTAGATATGGGAGATTATGTAGTTAAAGAAGCTACAATGTCTAAATTACAGTCTACAAAAATGGCAGACGATGTTATTTACCAATGCCTTCAATTTTTAGGAGGTTATGGTTACATGGAAGAATATCCATTGGCACGTATGTCTAGAGATAGTCGTTTAGGGCCAATTGGAGGAGGAACTTCAGAGATACTTAAAGAAATTATTGCGAAGATGGTAATTGATAATAAGGATTATAAACCAGCGACTTAATAGTTGAATCAAAATATATAAATTGAATCCTACATTAGTGTAGGATTTTTTTTGTTTCAATATTCTCTATTTAATTATAACTATTAGTTATATTTAATGCTAATCAAAAAAAATGAATGAGCCTTAAATCTTTTTCTGAGTACTTACTATTAGAGAAAAAATATTCTAAGCATACAGTGTTGGCTTATTCAAGAGATATTGAAAATTTTCAAGACTTTTTAAAGCAACACCATAATTCAACAGATCTAACTTTGGCCGGTTATTCTGAAATAAGGCAATGGATCGTAAGTTTAGTAGATCGAGATATTTCTAACAGAACAATAAATAGAAAAGTATCCTCACTTAATACATATTATAAATTTCTACTAAAAACAGAAGATATTAATATAAACCCTTTAAAACAGCATAAAGCTTTAAAAGTGGGGAAGAAGGTGCAACTTCCCTTTTCAGAACAAGAACTAAAATTAGTTCTCGAAAACGCTATTGAAGTAAATGATTTTGAAAGTGCCCGAGACCATTTAATTATAGAATTGTTTTATGCTACAGGGATTAGACGTATTGAGCTCGTAAATATTAAGTTAAAAGATATCGATAAAGGAAATAATCAAATAAAAGTTTTGGGTAAGCGTAACAAAGAGCGTTATATACCATTAATAAATAGATTGGTTAAGTCTATAGACCGCTACTTAAGATACAGGGCTGATTTACCTATAGTTGAAGATAAAGAGATGCTTTTTCTAACAAAAAAAGGTCTTAAAATTTATGAAAAGCTTGTTTACAGAATAATTAATAAGTATTTTAGTGAAGCATCTTCAAAAGCAAAATGTAGTCCACATGTATTAAGACATTCATTTGCTACACACTTATTAAATCAAGGTGCCGATTTAAATGCAGTAAAAGAACTTTTAGGACATACAAGTTTAGCAGCAACTCAAGTTTATACACATAGTAGTATGGCAGAATTAAAAAAAGTATATGCAAAGGCACATCCAAGAAACCAACGTTAAGCTTAGGCTTAAATATTTATAAATCAGTGTTAAACGAAAATATTTTAACACGCAAGTTTAACTTAAATTAAAAAACATGAAAGTAAACACCCAATCCGTAAACTTTACAGCAGATAGTAAGCTAATAGATTTTATTCAGAAACGTATGGATAAATTAGATATGTTCTATGATAAAATAATTCAATCCGATGTTTATTTAAAAGTTGAGAATACAAGTGATAAAGAAAATAAAATATTTGAAGTAAAATTAAGTGTGCCAGGAGATAGTTTTGTGGTAAAAAAACAATGCAAATCGTTTGAAGAGGGCGCCGATGCTGCGATTGCGTCATTAGGAAGACAAATTAAAAAACGAAAGGAAAAATTAAGAGCACACAGTTAGATAAAATTTTTTTAAAAAATGTTTTGATTAAATAAATATTATCTTACATTTGCAGTCCGTTAGAAATAGCGGACTTTTTTTCGGTCAGATTTTGATAGTAAAAAAGTAAGAAAAGCCGATGTAGCTCAGCTGGCTAGAGCAGCTGATTTGTAATCAGCAGGTCGTGGGTTCGAGTCCCTCCATCGGCTCTTTAAAAGTTTGGTTTTTGTTAGAAAAAGAAAGCTTTTAATTAATTGAAATATTGAATTTAATTTTGGGGAGATACTCAAGCGGCCAACGAGGACAGACTGTAAATCTGTTGGTTTTACCTTCGCAGGTTCGAATCCTGCTCTCCCCACAAATAATTTTTGAAAAGTTGTAAAAATGTTTATTTTTGCAGGCTGTAATTAAAAATTATATGGATTGGGTCATCAATCCGGAATTATCTAGCGAAGTGAGATAGTTCAAAATTAAATATGAAAATTTGAAATATTGAAAACCATTAATTGGGTAAAACTAATTAAAAATGCGAGAGTAGCTCAGTTGGTAGAGCGTCAGCCTTCCAAGCTGAATGTCGCCGGTTCGAACCCGGTCTCTCGCTCTAAAATTCCTGCGAAGGCAGTGTCTCATACTCTGAGGTGAGAATTTAAGCACTTTACGCCGGTGTAGCTCAGGGGTAGAGCGTTTCCTTGGTAAGGAAGAGGTCACGAGTTCAAATCTCGTCATTGGCTCTTTTTTCTGGGTCCAGAATATAAATAACAATTGAACACTAATATTAAACAAGAATAAAATAAATTAAACATGGCAAAGGCAACTTTCGATCGTTCAAAACCACACTTAAACATTGGTACTATTGGGCACGTAGATCACGGTAAAACAACTTTAACTGCTGCTATTACTAAAGTATTAGCTGATGCAGGTTTATCTGAAGCAAGATCATTTGATCAAATTGATAATGCACCAGAAGAAAAAGAAAGAGGTATAACAATTAATACTTCTCACGTAGAATATGCAACTGCTAATCGTCACTACGCTCACGTTGACTGTCCAGGTCACGCGGATTACGTAAAGAACATGGTTACTGGTGCTGCACAGATGGATGGTGCTATTTTAGTTGTTGCTGCAACAGATGGTCCTATGCCACAAACACGTGAGCACATCTTACTTGGTCGCCAGGTAGGAATTCCTCGTATCGTTGTATTCATGAATAAAGTGGATATGGTTGATGATGAAGAGTTATTAGAATTAGTTGAAATGGAAATCAGAGATTTATTATCATTCTACGAATATGATGGTGATAATGGTCCTGTAGTAGCAGGTTCTGCTTTAGGTGCACTTAACGGTGAGCAAAAGTGGGTTGATACTGTAATGGAATTAATGAATCAAGTTGATGCTTGGATCGAAGAACCAGAAAGAGATATGGATAAGCCTTTCTTGATGCCTATCGAGGATGTATTCTCTATTACTGGTCGTGGTACTGTTGCAACTGGTCGTATTGAAACAGGTGTAGCTAACACAGGTGATCCAGTTGAGATTATCGGTATGGGTGCTGAGAAATTAACATCTACTATTACTGGTATTGAAATGTTCCGTCAAATCTTAGATAGAGGTGAAGCTGGTGATAACGCTGGTATCTTATTAAGAGGTATTGAGAAGTCTCAAATTTCTAGAGGTATGGTAATCGTTAAGCCAGGTTCTGTAACACCACACTCTAAATTTAAAGCTGAGGTTTATATCCTTAAGAAAGAAGAAGGTGGACGTCACACTCCATTCCATAATAACTACCGTCCACAGTTCTACGTACGTACAACTGACGTAACTGGAAACATTGCGCTTCCTGATGGAGTTGAAATGGTAATGCCAGGTGATAACTTAACAATTACTGTTGAGTTGATTAACACAATTGCAATGAACGTAGGTTTACGTTTCGCTATCCGTGAAGGTGGTAGAACAGTTGGTGCTGGTCAGGTTACTGAGATATTAGACTAAATAATATAGTTAAATAATTAATTAAGGTGTCTCGATATTTCGGGATGCCTTGATTATTGTTTACGGGTTTAGCTCAGTTGGTAGAGCACTGGTCTCCAAAACCAGGTGTCGTGAGTTCGAGTCTCTCAACCCGTGCAAAATGTAAAATGGATTATTTATAATCCTTTAATAAAGTAAATTATCAAATGGCAGGATTAATAACATATATAAAAGAATCGTTTGAGGAGTTAAAGAATAATGTGTCGTGGACTCCATGGCCAGAAGCTCAAAGATTAACGGTTATTGTAGCTGTGTTTTCAATTATTTTTTCACTAGCTATTTGGGGAGTTGATACTGTTTTTAGTAAGGCAGTAAAAGCTTACTTTGATTTGATTCACTAACAACAAATATACAAGAAGAAGATGTCTGAAAAAAAATGGTATGTTGTTAGAGCAGTAAGTGGTCAAGAAAATAAAATCAAAGCCTATATCGAGAATGAAATTTCAAGATTAGGTTTAGAGGATTTTGTTGATCAGGTTTTAGTACCAACAGAAAAAGTTATTCAAATCCGTAATGGAAAAAAAATAAACAAAGAAAAAGTTTATTTTCCTGGCTATATAATGGTTCAAGCTAATTTAAGTGGTGAGATTCCTCATATAATTAAATCCATTACAAATGTTATAGGTTTCCTAGGTGAAACAAAAGGTGGTGATCCTGTGCCATTAAGACAATCTGAAGTAAACAGAATGTTAGGTAAAGTAGATGAATTGTCTGTTGAAGCAGATGCTAATGTTGCAATTCCATTTACAAAAGGAGAAACTGTCAAGGTTATTGACGGTCCATTCAATGGTTTTGATGGAACTATTGAAAAAATTAATGAAGAAAAACGTAAGCTTGAAGTAATGGTGAAAATTTTTGGAAGAAAAACACCGTTAGAGTTAAGCTATATGCAAGTTGAAAAAGTTTAATAATTGTTACATAAAGAGCACTAATCTATGCTTCCAATATAGAGCGGTGTAATAAACATTAAGAAATGGCAAAAGAAATAGACAAAGTAGTTAAGCTACAAGTTCGGGGAGGTGCTGCGAATCCATCGCCACCGGTAGGACCCGCTTTAGGTGCCGCTGGAGTTAATATCATGGAGTTCTGTAAGCAGTTTAATGCGAGAACTCAAGATAAGCCAGGTAAAGTTTTACCTGTGGTAATCTCTGTTTACAAAGACAAATCATTTGAATTTGTAATCAAGACTCCACCAGCAGCAGTACAATTATTAGAAGCGGCCAAAGTAAAGAAAGGATCAGGAGAACCAAACCGACGTAAAGTAGCAAAAGTAACTTGGGATCAAGTTAAAACGATTGCTCAAGACAAAATGGTAGATTTAAATGCATTTGAAATCGGATCAGCTATGAAAATGGTTGCCGGTACAGCAAGATCTATGGGTATCACTGTTAAAGGAGGAGAAGCTCCAAACTAAATTTTTAGAAATGGCAAGATTAACAAAGAAGCAAAAAGAAGCAAGAGCAAAGGTTGATAATAACAAGATTTACTCTTTAGAAGAAGCTTCAGCTTTACTAAAAGAAATTACATACACAAAGTTTGATGCTTCTATCGATTTAGCAATCAGATTAGGTGTAGATCCACGTAAAGCCAATCAAATGGTACGTGGTGTAGTTTCATTACCACACGGTACAGGTAAAGATATGAAGGTTCTTGCGCTTGTAACTCCAGATAAAGAAGCAGAAGCTAAAGAAGCAGGTGCTGATTATGTTGGGTTAGATGAATACTTACAGAAAATTAAAGATGGTTGGACAGATGTTGACGTTATCGTTACTATGCCAAGCATTATGGGTAAGTTAGGACCATTAGGTAGAGTATTAGGACCAAGAGGTCTTATGCCAAACCCTAAAACAGGAACAGTAACTATGGATGTCGCTAAAGCAGTTGCAGAAGTAAAAGCTGGTAAGATAGATTTTAAAGTAGATAAAACAGGTATTGTACATGCACCAATAGGTAAAGCATCGTTTAGTACTGATAAAATTATTGGGAATGCTCAAGAATTGTTATCTACAATTATGAAATTAAAACCAACCGCTTCAAAAGGAACTTATGTAAAGAGCATTTATATGTCTAGTACTATGAGCCCAAGTATAGCAGTTGATACAAAAATAGGATAGTAGTTAAACTTAGAATATTATGACAAGAGAAGAAAAATCCCAAGTAATTGAAGAGTTGACTGCTCAATTGGCAGATAATACAAATATCTATTTAACTGATATTTCTGGATTAGATGCAGCAACAACTTCAAATTTAAGAAGAGCATGTTTCAAATCTAACATTAAGTTAGCTGTTGTAAAGAATACGCTTTTAGAGAAAGCAATGGAAGCATCGGACAAAGAATTCGGTGATTTACCTACAACTTTAAAAGGAAATACATCAGTAATGTATTCTGAAACAGGAAATGCTCCAGCTAAAGTAATTAAAGAATTCCGTAAAAAATCAGAGAAGCCTTTATTAAAAGGTGCTTTTATTGAGGAGTCTATTTACATTGGCGATGATTTATTAGATGCTTTAGTTGATATTAAGTCAAGAGAAGAGCTAATTGGCGAGATTGTAGGATTATTACAGTCACCTGCTAAGAACGTTATATCTGCGCTTAAATCTAGTGGTGGAACCATCGCAGGTATCGTTAAAACATTATCCGAAAGAGAAGGATAATAGTATTGAAATACACAATAGAAAATTAAATTATAACACACATTATTAAAAATTAGAAAAATGGCAGAATTAAAAGATTTCGCAGAACAATTAGTTAACTTAACAGTAAAAGAAGTTAACGAATTAGCAACTATATTAAAAGATGAGTACGGTATTGAGCCTGCTGCTGCTGCTGTAGCTATGGCTGGTCCTGCTGCAGGTGGTGGAGACGCTGCTGAAGAGCAAACTGAATTTGATGTTATCTTAAAAGCTGCTGGTGGTTCTAAATTAGCTGTAGTAAAGTTAGTTAAAGAATTAACTGGTTTAGGTTTAAAAGAAGCAAAAGGATTAGTTGATGATGCACCAAGTGCAATCAAAGAAGGTGTTTCTAAAGACGAAGCTGAAGGCTTAAAATCTTCTTTAGAAGAAGCTGGAGCTGAAGTTGAGCTTAAGTAAGCTTATCTTATCTACAATACAAGGTTTAGGTCTAGAGTTGTACTCTATGACCTAAACCATTTTGTGTATATAAACGTTATATGCATTTTTTAGTTTTTATTTAATAAAAATCTCGTTCATCAATGTTAGCAAAAAAGGCTGAAAGAATTAATTTCTCTTCTATTGTAAATAGAACAGATTACCCAGACTTTTTGGATATTCAAATTAAATCCTTCCAGGATTTTTTCCAATTAGAAACAAAGTCAGAAGAAAGAGGTACTGAAGGTTTGTACAACACCTTCATGGAGAACTTCCCAATAACAGATACGCGTAATCAATTCGTACTAGAATTTTTAGATTACTTTATAGATCCACCAAGATATTCTATCGAAGAATGTATCGAAAGAGGATTAACTTACAGTGTGCCTTTAAAAGCAAGATTGAAGTTGTATTGTACAGATCCAGAACATGAGGATTTCGAAACAATCGTTCAGGATGTATATTTAGGTACTATTCCTTATATGACACCAAGTGGTACATTTTGTATCAATGGTGCAGAACGTGTAGTAGTTTCTCAATTGCACAGATCACCTGGTGTATTTTTTAGCCAGTCGTTTCATGCTAATGGAACTAAATTATATTCTGCAAGAGTAATTCCTTTTAAAGGTTCTTGGATAGAATTTGCAACTGATATCAATCAAGTAATGTATGCTTACATTGATAGAAAGAAAAAATTACCAGTTACAACGCTTTTCCGTGCTATCGGTTTTGAGCGTGATAAAGATATTTTAGAGATTTTTGACCTTGCAGAAGAAGTTAAGGTTTCAAAATCTGGATTAAAGAAAGTTATCGGTCGTAAATTAGCTGCACGTGTATTGAATACATGGCATGAAGATTTCGTTGATGAAGATACAGGTGAAGTTGTATCTATTGAGCGTAACGAAATAGTATTAGATCGTGACACAATCATAGACAAAGATAATATTGAAGAAATTCTTGAAGCTGAAGTTAAAACTATTCTTTTACACAAAGAAAGTGCGCAACAAGGAGATTACGCAATCATTCATAATACATTACAGAAAGATCCAACAAACTCTGAAAAAGAAGCTGTTGAACATATCTACCGTCAATTACGTAATGCTGAGCCGCCAGATGAAGAAACTGCGCGTGGTATTATTGACAAGTTATTCTTCTCTGATCAACGTTACTCTTTAGGTGAAGTAGGTCGTTATAGAATGAACAAGAAATTACAGTTAGATATCGGAATGGATAAGCAAGTGCTTACTAAAGAAGATATCATAACAATCATAAAGTACTTAATTGAGCTTATCAATTCTAAAGCAGAGATTGATGATATTGATCACTTATCTAACCGTCGTGTACGTACAGTAGGTGAGCAGTTATCTTCTCAGTTTGGTGTTGGTTTAGCACGTATGGCACGTACTATCCGTGAACGTATGAACGTTCGTGATAACGAAGTATTTACTCCAATAGATTTAATTAATGCGAAGACTTTATCGTCTGTTATTAATTCATTCTTTGGAACAAATCAGCTGTCTCAATTTATGGACCAAACAAATCCTCTAGCAGAGATTACGCATAAGCGTCGTCTTTCAGCATTAGGACCAGGTGGTTTATCAAGAGAAAGAGCAGGTTTCGAAGTACGTGATGTTCACTATACACACTACGGACGTTTATGTCCTATTGAAACACCTGAAGGACCAAACATTGGTTTAATATCATCTTTATCTGTATTCTCTAAAGTAAATCCATTAGGATTTTTAGAAACACCATACAGAAAAGTAACAGATGGTGTTGTTGATATTAAAAATCAGCCTACGTATTTAAGTGCTGAAGAAGAAGAAGCAAAACTTATCGCTCAAGCAACTGTAAAAGTTGATGACGATGGTAAGATTTTAGATGATAAGGTAATTGCTAGAATGGAAGGTGACTTCCCAGTAATCGATCCTAAGGAGCTTCATTATACAGATGTTGCACCTAATCAAATTACATCTATCTCTGCATCATTAATTCCATTCTTAGAACATGATGATGCCAACCGTGCATTAATGGGATCTAACATGATGCGTCAGGCTGTACCATTATTACGTCCTGAAGCACCAATTGTAGGAACTGGTTTAGAGCGTCAGGTAGCATCAGATTCTAGAGTATTGATTAATGCAGAAGGAGCTGGTACTGTTGAGTATGTAGATGCTGAAAAAATTACAATTAAGTACGAACGTACTGAAGAGGAAGCAATGGTTAGCTTTGATAGTGATACCAAAACATATCCTTTAGTTAAATTTAGAAAAACAAACCAAGGAACGTCTATCAACTTAAAACCAATCGTAGAGAAAGGTGATAAAGTTGCTAAAGGACAAGTACTTTGTGAAGGTTATGCCACTGAAAATGGAGAATTAGCACTTGGTAGAAATATGAAAGTAGCCTTTATGCCTTGGAAAGGGTATAACTTTGAGGATGCGATTGTAATTTCTGAAAAAGTAGTTAGAGAAGATGTCTTTACATCTATTCATATTGATGAGTACTCATTAGAAGTTAGAGATACTAAATTAGGTAACGAAGAGTTAACTAATGATATTCCTAACGTTTCTGAAGAGGCAACTAAAGATTTAGATGAAAATGGTATGATTCGCATCGGTGCAGAAATCAAACCAGGTGATATTTTAATTGGTAAGATTACTCCAAAAGGAGAGTCTGATCCTACACCAGAAGAAAAACTTTTACGTGCTATTTTTGGTGACAAAGCTGGTGATGTAAAAGATGCGTCTTTAAAAGCATCTCCATCATTGAACGGTGTTGTAATTAATAAAAAATTATTTGCAAGAGCTGTAAAAGATAAGCGTAAGAGAGCACAAGATAAAGAGGATATCGAAAAATTAGAAGATGCTTATGATAATAGATTCGATGAACTTAAAAATGTTTTAGTTGAAAAACTATTCAACATTGTAAATGGTAAAACAGCTCAAGGTATTTATAACGATTTAGGAGAAGAAATTATTCCTAAAGGTAAAAAATATACCTTAAAGATGTTAAATGCTGTTGACGATTATACACATTTAACTTCAGGAAAATGGACTACTGATGACCATACAAATGAACTTGTTGCAGATTTAATCCATAATTATAAAATTAAGGAAAATGATCTTCAAGGAGCATTAAGACGTGAGAAGTTTACCGTTTCTGTAGGTGATGAATTACCAGCAGGAATTATCAAGTTGGCTAAGGTTTATATCGCTAAGAAACGTAAACTAAAAGTTGGTGATAAAATGGCGGGTCGTCACGGTAACAAAGGTATTGTTGCTCGTATCGTTCGTCAAGAAGATATGCCTTTCTTAGAAGATGGAACTCCAGTTGATATTGTATTAAATCCACTTGGTGTACCTTCTCGTATGAATATTGGTCAAATCTATGAAACTGTTTTAGGTTGGGCTGGTAAAGATTTAGGTAAAAAGTATGCAACACCAATTTTTGATGGTGCAACTTTAGAACAAATCAACGAGTATACTGACGAAGCAGGAATTCCAAGATTTGGTCATACATATCTATATGATGGTGGAACAGGTGATCGTTTTGATCAACCAGCAACAGTTGGTGTGATTTATATGATTAAGCTTGGTCACATGATTGATGATAAAATGCACGCACGTTCTATTGGACCATACTCATTAATTACACAACAACCATTAGGTGGTAAAGCACAATTTGGTGGTCAACGTTTTGGTGAGATGGAAGTATGGGCACTTGAGGCTTATGGAGCATCAAGCACACTACGTGAGATCTTAACTGTAAAATCAGATGATGTTATTGGTAGAGCTAAAACTTACGAAGCTATCGTTAAGGGAGAGCCAATGCCAGAACCAGGACTTCCAGAATCGTTCAACGTACTTATGCACGAATTGAAAGGTTTAGGATTGGATATTAGATTAGAAGAATAAATTAAGTCGGCAGTGGGCAGTCATCAGTAACAGTATTTAACTGTACAACTAATAAGACTGAAGACTGCAAACTGCAAACTGAAGACTATAATAACATGGCAAGAAGACAAGATAAGAATACAGTACAGAAATTTAATAAAATTTCTATAGGTTTAGCATCACCTGAGTCTGTTTTAGCAGCATCTCGAGGAGAGGTATTAAAGCCAGAAACTATTAATTATCGAACACACAAACCGGAACGTGATGGTTTGTTCTGTGAGCGTATTTTTGGTCCTGTAAAGGATTTTGAATGTGCTTGTGGTAAATATAAAAGAATACGTTACAAGGGCATCGTTTGTGACCGTTGTGGTGTAGAAGTAACAGAAAAGAAAGTACGTAGAGATCGCGTAGGTCACATTAATTTAGTGGTTCCTGTAGCGCATATCTGGTATTTCCGTTCGTTACCAAATAAAATAGGTTACCTTCTTGGATTACCATCTAAGAAATTAGATATGATAATCTATTATGAGCGTTACGTGGTTATTCAACCAGGTATTGCTATGAATGCTGAAGGTGAGCCAATTCAAAAAATGGATTTCTTAACAGAAGAAGAATATCTAAATATTTTAGAATCTATTCCTCAAGAAAACCAATATTTAGATGATACAGATCCTAACAAATTCATCGCTAAGATGGGTGCTGAGTGTCTTATTGATTTATTAGCTAGAATAGATTTAGATCAATTGTCTTACGATTTAAGACATAAAGCTAATAATGAAACATCTAAACAACGTAAAACAGAAGCTTTAAAACGTTTACAAGTTGTTGAAGCGTTTAGAGATTCAAACTTAAACAGAGAAAACAGACCTGAGTGGATGATTATGAAGGCTGTTCCTGTAATTCCACCAGAATTAAGACCTTTAGTGCCTTTAGATGGTGGTCGTTTTGCAACGTCAGATTTAAATGATTTATACCGTCGTGTAATTATCCGTAACAACCGTCTTAAAAGATTAGTTGAGATAAAAGCACCAGAAGTGATTTTACGTAATGAAAAACGTATGTTACAAGAATCAGTAGATTCATTATTTGATAACACACGTAAATCATCTGCAGTAAAAACAGATTCTAACAGACCATTAAAATCATTATCAGATTCACTTAAAGGTAAGCAAGGACGTTTCCGTCAAAACTTACTTGGTAAGCGTGTTGATTATTCTGCACGTTCTGTAATTGTTGTTGGACCAGAATTAAAATTATTTGAATGTGGATTGCCTAAAGGAATGGCAGCAGAACTTTATAAGCCTTTTATTATCAGAAAACTGATTGAAAGAGGAATTGTAAAAACTGTAAAATCTGCAAAGAAAATTATAGATAGAAAAGAACCTGTAGTTTGGGATATTTTAGAGAATGTTTTAAAAGGACATCCAGTACTTTTAAACCGTGCTCCTACCTTACACAGACTTGGTATACAAGCTTTCCAACCTAAACTTATTGAAGGTAAAGCAATTCAGTTACACCCATTAGTATGTACGGCTTTTAACGCCGATTTCGATGGTGACCAGATGGCTGTGCATTTACCATTAGGACCAGAAGCTATTTTAGAATGTCAACTTTTAATGTTGGCTTCACATAATATATTAAATCCAGCTAATGGATCTCCGGTTACTGTACCTTCTCAGGATATGGTACTTGGTTTATATTATATGACTAAGTTGCGTAAATCAGATGAAAACTATACTGTAAAAGGTGAAGGTTTAACATTCTATTCTCCAGAAGAAGTAACTATTGCTTATAATGAGAAGAAAGTTGATCTAAACGCTGGTATTAAAGTAAGAACTTACGACTTTAATGAAGAAGGTGAATTAACTAAGCAGATTATAGAAACAACTGTTGGTCGTGTACTTTTCAACGAAAAAGTACCAGCAGCAGCAGGATATATTAATGAGGTATTAACTAAAAAGTCTTTAAGAGAAATCATTCATGGTATTCTTAAAAAGACTAGTGTACCTGAAACTGCAGATTTCCTTGATGAAATTAAAACACTAGGATACAAATTTGCATTCCAAGGTGGATTATCATTTAGTTTAGGTGATATTATTATTCCTGCAGAGAAACAAGGAATGATTGATTCTGCAAACAAACAAGTTGATGGTATTATGGGTAACTATAATATGGGACTTATTACCAACAACGAACGTTATAATCAGGTTATTGATATTTGGACATCTACAAATGCAGAATTGACAGAATTGTCTATGAAACGTATTCGTGAAGACCAACAAGGATTTAACTCGGTGTTTATGATGCTTGATTCTGGAGCAAGGGGTTCTAAAGAACAAATTCGCCAGTTAACAGGTATGCGTGGATTAATGGCTAAGCCTAAAAAATCTACAGCAGCTGGTGGTGAAATTATTGAAAATCCAATTCTTTCTAACTTTAAAGAGGGACTTTCAATTTTAGAATACTTTATCTCTACTCACGGTGCACGTAAAGGACTTGCAGATACGGCTCTTAAAACTGCCGATGCTGGTTACTTAACACGTCGTTTGGTAGATGTATCTCAAGATGTAATTGTATATGAAGAAGATTGTGGTACATTAAGAGGTATTGAAGTTTCTGCACTTAAGAAAAACGAAGAAATCGTTGAAAGCTTAGAAGGTAGAATCGTTGGTAGAACATCACTTAATGATGTTTACAATCCATTAACTGAAGAGTTACTAGTAGAAGCTGGTGGTCATATTGATGATATCATTGCTAAGAAAATTGGAGACTCACCTCTTGATTCTATAGAAGTACGTTCTCCATTATCATGTGAAGCTAAAAAAGGTATCTGTGTGAAATGTTACGGTCGTAACTTGGCTACAGGTAAAATGGTACAACGTGGTGAAGCAGTTGGTGTAGTTGCAGCTCAGTCTATTGGTGAGCCTGGTACACAGTTAACATTACGTACATTCCACGTAGGTGGTATTGCAAGTAACATTTCTGAAGAGAATAAATTAACAGTTAAGTTTGATGGAATTGCAGAAATAGAAGATCTTAAAACTGTAAAATCTAAAGATAACGACGGAAATGAAGTTGATGTTGTTATTTCTAGAACATCAGAATTAAAATTAATGGATGCTAAAACAGGTATTGTTTTAAGTACTAATAATATTCCTTACGGTTCATTTATATATGTTAAGCCAGGAGACAAATTGAAGAAAGATGATGTTGTTTGTCAATGGGATCCATATAACGGTGTAATTATTTCAGAATTCGCAGGTCAGGTCAAGTATGAAAACATTGAACAAGGTGTAACATATCAAGTTGAAATTGATGAGCAAACTGGTTTCCAAGAGAAAGTAATTTCAGAATCTAGAAACAAGAAGTTAATACCAACATTATTAATTGAAGATAAGAAAGGTGAAACAATCCGTTCTTACAACTTACCAGTTGGTGCACACATAATGATTGATGATGGTGACAAGATTGATATCGGAAAGATCTTAGTTAAGATACCTCGTAAATCTGCAAAAGCAGGTGATATTACTGGTGGTCTTCCTCGTGTAACAGAATTATTTGAAGCACGTAACCCTTCTAATCCAGCTGTAGTAAGTGCAATTGATGGTGTAGTTTCTTTTGGTAAGATTAAGCGTGGTAACCGTGAGATTATTATCGAATCTAAATTAGGTGAGGTTAAAAAATATTTAGTGAAACTATCTAATCAGATTCTTGTTCAAGAAAATGATTATGTAAAAGCTGGTATGCCTTTATCTGATGGATCTATAACACCAAATGATATTCTTAACATTAAAGGCCCATCTGCGGTTCAACAATACTTAGTTAACGAAGTACAAGAAGTATATCGTTTACAAGGTGTAAAAATTAATGATAAGCATTTCGAAGTTGTTGTAAGACAAATGATGCGTAAAGTTAGAATCATAGATTCTGGTGATACAATTTTCTTAGAAAACCAATTAGTTCATAAATCAGATTTCATTGAAGAAAATGATAAAATTTTCGGAATGAAAGTGGTAGAAGATGCTGGTGATTCTCAGAATTTAAAATCTGGTCAAATAGTAACTGTTAGAGATTTAAGAGATGAAAACTCTAGTTTACGTAGAGAAGATAAAAATCTTGTAACTGCAAGAGACGCTAGTCCTGCGACAGCAACTCCAATATTACAAGGTATTACTAGAGCATCATTACAAACTAAGTCGTTTATATCTGCGGCATCATTCCAAGAAACAACTAAAGTTCTTAACGAGGCAGCTGTAAATGGTAAGGTTGATTCACTAGAAGGACTTAAAGAAAATGTAATTGTAGGACACAGAATACCAGCAGGTACAGGTGTTAGAGAATACGAAAACATTATTGTTGGTTCTAAAGCAGAATTTAATGAAATGATGAAGGCTAAAGAAGAAATGAACTTTAATTAAATAAGACGCAGTTTTCACTAGCCGAAAGCAAAGTGAAAGCTGTAAGTCATTTATCCCGAACTTGATTCGAGATCTCATTAAATTGAGAAGAATATTATAATAGAGTAAAAGCCTTCAAGTTATTAACGAGAAGGCTTTTATATTTTAAATTAAAAAAAATAATTATGGCAGACGAAAAAAATGTTCCAAAAAAAGGACAAATTAATATTGAATTAGACGAAAAAATAGCAGAAGGTACATATTCTAACTTAGCAATTATTAATCATTCTGTTTCAGAATTTGTAGTTGATTTTGTAAGTATTATGCCAGGAACTCCAAAAAGTAAAGTGAAATCTCGTATTATCTTAACTCCACAACATGCTAAACGTTTATTAAAAGCATTAGGTGATAATGTCGTTAGATTTGAAAAAGCACATGGAGAAATTAAAGATTACGAACAACCTCCAATTCCTTTAAATTTTGGACCAACAGGTCAGGCTTAAAAGCTTAAAAACAAATTATAGATTTTAGGAATCGATAAATTATTTTTTATAGATTTTATTAATCAAAATTGGATTATTTTAAATAGAGTTTAAGGTTGTTTTATGTTTTTTTAATATAAATAGTAAAGATAGTAGTCAAAGTGTCTTTAAAACTTATTAAACGTGATATTTTTGATTTTGACACAAAAAAACCTTTGAATTCTTAGTTCAAAGGTTTTTTTATTGGCTAAATGTTTCGTTTAGGCAACATCTTTCCGATTCAAATAATATTTTAATGCCCCTGAAGGACACTTTTTAATCTGATTAATAATAGCATCAGTTTGTGCTCCTTCTAAATCAATCCAAGGAATCACAGAATTTCTAAATACATCTGAAAGTTGTCTTGCACAAATGCCAGCATTGGCACAACAGCGAGGCTTGTAAGTAACGGTAATTTCAGCGTTACTAAAAACGTTTGCGTTAATTTCCATAATAAGTAGATTAGTTTGGGGTTAATCGTATTATTAAAGTATTGAATGATTTTTGATTACAATCAATTATTCGATAAAAAGTATTTTTAGTCGTTAAATTGATTTTATTTGAAAGAATAATCTGTATTTTTAGATAAGGGGTATACCAAGTTCTATTCAAATTCCGAAGTGAAATGAAAAGTAATACTTGGATATTTTTGTTGAGTCATTTGTAATGAAAACATAGAATCTGCCAAAAACACCAATTGATTTTGCTTATCTCTGGCTAAGAAGCGTTGTTTTACTCTAATAAACTCTTTAAATTCTTCACTTTTTTCATTATCTGTTTTAACCCAACAAGCTTTATGTACGTTTAGATTTTCATAAGTACATTTAGCACCATATTCATGTTCTAATCTATATTGAATGACTTCATACTGAAGTGCACCAACAGTACCTATTACTTTTCTACCGTTTAAATCTAAAGTAAATAATTGTGCAACACCTTCGTCCATTAACTGATCGATACCTTTGTATAACTGCTTTGCTTTCATTGGGTCAGCATTATTAATGTATCTAAAGTGTTCTGGTGAAAAGCTCGGAACTCCTTTATAATTTAGCACTTCTCCTTCAGTTAGAGTGTCGCCAATTTTAAAGCTTCCGGTATCTTGTAAACCAACGATATCACCTGGGTAAGAAATGTCTACAATCTCTTTCTTTTCAGCAAAGAATGCGTTTGGACTAGAAAATTTTAGTTTTTTATTATGTCGTACGTGTAAATAAGGAGTGTTTCGTTTAAACTCTCCAGATACAATCTTTATAAACGCTAATCTATTTCTGTGGTTGGGATCCATGTTGGCATGAATTTTAAAAACAAAACCACTAAATGCTTTTTCGTCAGGTTTTACTATGCGCTCTTCACTTTGTTTTGGTCTTGGCTTAGGAGCAATTTCTACAAAACAATCTAGTAATTCTCTAACACCAAAATTATTTAATGCAGAACCAAAGAATACAGGTTGTTGTTCTCCGTTTAAATAATCTTCTTTATTGAATTGAGGGTAGATACCACTTACCAATTCTATTTCTTCTCTTAATGTGTTTGCCGTGTTTTCACCTACAAGTTTATCTAATTCTGGCGATGCTAAATCCGAGATTTCGATAGTTTCTTCTATGTCCTTTCTACTATCTCCAGAAAATAGATTAATATTCTTTTCCCAGATATTATAGATACCTTTAAAGTCATAGCCCATACCAATAGGAAAGCTTAAAGGCACAACTTTTAGTCCTAATTTTTGTTCAATCTCATCTAATAGATCAAAAGCGTCTTTACCCTCTCTATCCATTTTATTAATAAAAACAATCATTGGGATATTACGCATTCTACAAACCTGAACTAATTTTTCAGTTTGTTCCTCAACACCTTTGGCAACATCAATAACCACAATTACACTATCTACAGCAGTTAAAGTTCTAAAAGTGTCTTCAGCAAAATCCTTGTGACCAGGAGTATCTAAAATATTAATTTTAATGCCATTGTATTCAAAAGCCAAAACAGAGGTCGCTACAGAAATACCACGCTGACGCTCTATTTCCATAAAATCACTGGTAGCCCCTTTTTTTATTTTATTACTTTTTACAGCACCAGCTTCTTGTATGGCTCCACCAAATAATAATAGTTTCTCTGTTAATGTGGTCTTACCTGCATCTGGGTGTGATATAATACCAAAAGTACGTCGTCTGTTAATTTCTTTTAAAAAGCTCATAAAAATTATTAAAAAGGAATGCAAATATACCATTAATAACTCCATTTAAAATAACTAATTAATAGCTTTTAAGATATTTTAATATTGTTTAGCATCAATTATAGTTAGACGTATTTGTCTGGCAAATTAATGTTTATTAAGACCTTTTTTAAATTTGTTTTATTATGAATTTTTGTAGTATAATTCTCTTTGTTATTGATATAAATAGGATTACTTTTTTATGATACAGCATGTTTAAGTAGCTTTAGAATATTGTAGCGTTGACCTAAGTATAAAGGCAAAATCATTTGTTACTCTAACATTTTAGTGTTATCTATTTATATTCAATATATTGTTGAATAAAAGTTTCATTAAAAATTAAAAGATATCAAATTTTTTGTAATTTTACTCTTACTAAATTAGGGGATTAATTTTTTGAAGTTGATTAATAGTAAATCTCTTCACTAATACAATAATGTTTAGCTATTTTAAGATTTTAAGTGTGACTTAAAGGCAATTTAATGTGTCTTATTATTTAATATTTGTAGGTTTTTTCTATTAAATATAGATTTGTCTTACAAAAAAAATTATTTATTTACACTTTGTCGGATATATTTGTCATTTTATCGATATTTGTAATATGTTTTATTTACTCAAACTGAATTATACATCAACTATATAATCATATGAAAATCTCTACTCGATTCTCTTTTACTAAGAATATTAATACCAGTTTATATATGTGCATGGTTTTAGCGAAGTTATCTTTGTTTAGGTTAAAAACCTTTTTCCTTGTTGGTTTCTTTTCGTCATTTTTAATAATGAATGCTCAAGAAGATGTAACAACCATTTATGGTGATCAAGGCGGCTTTTTTGTTTCTTCTACTGGAGCAACAGTTACGGCAACAGATTCAAATAATTTATTAGGATTTATAGCTGATGGTGTTACCTACTCTACAGGTGTAGACGATTCTGTTTTAACATCTAATGGGATTGTTTTTACTCCAGCTAACTTTCGTGCTTTTCCGATACCAGGTGTAATCAATTACAGTAACCCAGAATTGTTGGGGGTAGCTTACAATTGGGGTGGAGTGAACCAAACCAATACTCCTTCAGATTATATTAATAATTTTTCACCAATAGTACCTACTAATTTTGTTAGAGATGGAGCTAGTGGTTTAGAGATGAGTACAAATTTTTTCAATATTGATCCGCAAGATATTGGATATGATGATTTAACCGTTCTTTCCGTAGCAAATATTACAGATAACATACCTGATATTATTGTGAATCAGACAGGTGCGCCTGGAGGTAGTGATACATTTAAGTTTGTAGATAACCTAGGAAATACAGTAGGGAATGTTGTTGTTGTTGATTTTTCTTCTACTCCGGTTGTTGCAGGTGTAGATTGGACTATTTATAATGTAGATCCTAGTACAGGAAGTGTTGTTAGTACATTTGGTGTAAATACATATAGAGATTTTAGGGTTTTATCATTTTTGTTGAGTGATTTTGGAATTACAGCTGGTAATTCTTCGCAAATAGTGAAATTTGTGCACACAACATCAGGTAATACAGACATCGCTTTTACAGCTTATAACACTAATAGTCTAGGGTTTAGTACTGCAGTAGATTTGAGTATTGATGCTAGTGTAGCATCTTCAACGAGCTTGTGTACAACAACTGATGTTGATTTGGTTGCTACGGTTACAAATAACAGTGCCAACAACAGTTATAGTTTTGTAGTAGAATCTCCGTTACCGTCGGGTGTAAGTTACACTAGTAGTTCTGCGGTTTTTTCATCTGGGTCTGGTACAGCTTCTTACGACTCAGTTTTAAATGAATGGGTGATTTTTGGTTTACAAGCAGGTGAAAGTGTAATCTTAACGGTTAATGGAGCTGCATCTCCAACGTTACCTATTGTCTATAATACAAGTATTACTAATATGGCTCAATCAGATCCTGATTATAGTAATAATTCATTTACAGTTTCTGAAACCGATTCAGATTGTGATGGTGTATATGATTCGTTAGATCTAGATAGTGATAATGATGGGATTTTAGATGCTGTTGAAGATGAAAATTTAGATTTAGATAATGATCCTTCAACAAATCCTACAGACACAGATAACGATACAATACCAGATTATTTAGATTTAGATTCAGATAATGATGGTTGTTTCGATGCTATAGAAGCCGGTCATATAGCAACAGTTTCAGGGGAAGTTGTTGGTGTGGGTTATGATGTCAATGGGCAAGTTACAGGATATACAACAGCCTATACAGGAACAAATAATAATATTATAACAGCAACGCAAGTTGTCGTAGATTTGGCACCTGCAAACCAAACTATAGTTGAAGGAGTTACAACCACATTCTCAGTTGTAGCTAATGGAACAAGTACTACGGTTTATTCTGGTACAGCTCCAAATACAGTGCCAGATTATAATGCGGTGTCTGCTACAAATACTACTTCAGGTATCAATTATCAATGGCAAGTAGATGAAGGTAGTGGTTTTGTGAACCTAACTGATAACACGGTTTATTCAGGTACCAATACCTCTTATCTTACTATTAGTAATGCAACAGTCTCACAAAGTGGGAATATTTACCGAGTGCTCTTAAGTCATGATGATAATAATTGTATCAATGAAACTAGAGATGCAACCTTAACTGTTTCAGCATATGTAGATCCTTGTGATCCATTAGCATCTGGCAATCTTGATTCCGATAATGATGGTATAAGTGATGAATGTGATTTGGATGATGATAATGATGGAATATTAGATACAGATGAAGGTTGTGGTAATTTAGTTGTAAACGGCTCTTTTGAACAGCAAAACTTTACAGACGATACAATTTTTCCAAATGGATTTACAAGTGCAGTTGGTACTTTTATAGGAACTAATTATAATACAAATAGTTTATTAGGATGGGATTATACTCAAAATCTTGATGGATGGGTAGGTAATTCTCCTTATGGAGGAAGTGCAAATTTTGTTGCAGCTTATCACGGAAATCAGTTTATTGATATTGTAGGAAGTAATAATGTAACACCAGGAAACATTTCTAATGTTTTATCTCAAGTTATAAAAACAGTACCTGGAGTTACATATAAGTTTTCTTTCTATTGGGGTGAGGATATTGGTCACAGTGCAGGAAGTACGGTGACGTTAGAAGTTGATGTTTATGATGTTAATGGATCATTAATTGATGAAACTCTCACCGCTACAGCAGACGGTTTAGTAAATGGTCTTATAGGTCCAAAAAACTGGAGGCTTTATGAACAAACATTTGTAGCAACGACTTCGCAAACAACTATAGCTTTTTCTGCGCAACATTTTGGTTCTAACTATGGTGCTGGTGCAGATCTTGATTATGTCAGAGTAGAATCTTTATCAGGATGTTTAGATACAGACAATGATGGAGTGCCTGATGCTTTAGATTTAGATTCGGATAATGATGGTATATATGATGTTGATGAAGCTGGTAATGGCGAGTTAGATACAAATAATGATGGTGTAATAGATAGTAGTGATGCCGTATACAATGATGATAATGGAAATGGAATTGATGATGTAGCTGAAGTTAACATACCAATTGATACTTTAGGAGATGGTAGTTTTGATTTCCAAAATACAGATAGTGATGGTGATGGCTGTTCAGATGCTAATGAAGCATATGGAGATGCTGATGCTTCTGGTTCAGATAATGGACAATTTGGTGATCCAGATCCAGCTTCGGTTAACGCAATTAATGGTTTAGTTACAGAAACAGGAGTAGATTATTCTTTAGGAACTAATTTTGCTGTTACCGATCCTATAAATACTTCAGCATGTAATCCTTGTCCTGATACAATACCACCTGGTAACCCAACAGCTGCGATAGCTGCAGCAGATGTAACTTTTGATATAGATAGTGGATTAAGTGCAGGTTTTCCTGCAGTATTAAACTCTATAACAATTGCTGGCGAACCAAATGCATTTACTGCAATATATAAACCAAATAATGTTAATTATCAATACGCAAATCCAGCAGGAAATAGTCAGTATGTTAGAGATCAATTGAGTACAACAGCTACAATAGCAGATGGAGAAGAAATTTATAATGCAGCTTTACTTGCTGCAAATGCTGAAAATGATTTAAGGCATTATGTATCAATGGATAATACCATAGATCCAACAGATTATAATGAATACATTTATAACTCTCCAATTGCTTCTGCTTCTAATAGATATATTGTTGTTACTGAACGAAATGGTAATAATGAATTAAGTATTCAGGCCTTAGATAATTCTTTAAATCCTACAGGGAATATTGTATTGGCAAATGCAACAAATTATATTGATACTGGTGTTGCTACCGATTTTACGCAACATGTATTTTTAGCTATTTACCCATTAACCGCGTTAGTGCCATCTGGAACAGATGTTCAAGGTATTAGAATTACTCAAAGTGGAGCAACAGCTGGAGATGGAGGAGATGGAAAAGCGTTTATCGTTTATGACCCTTCATTCTTAGTTTTACCACCTACTATAGAGTATACAACATCAGCTGTTCAGCCAGATTGTGTATCTGTTCAAGGTTCTATCTCTATTGATGCTTTGGATAATGGTGGAGGTGCCATGGAATATAGTGTGAATGGTTTAGCAGGTCCTTTCCAATCAAGTCCTAACTTTAGCAACTTGGCTCCTGGTTCATATACAGTTGCAGTTAGATATATTTCCTCACCTAGTTGTGTAGAGGTTGCTTTATCTCCAATCGTTTTAGATGTTCCTGATATTTGTGATATAGTTTCAAGTAATGAATCGGCATGTAGTGATAACGGTACTCCGTTAATTACAACCGATGATACTTTTACTGCAGACATAACAGTCTTCTTTTATAATCCTCCAGCAACAGGCAACTTAGAATTAACAGGAGATGCGACTAGAACAGTTCCTGTAACTAGTTTAACAGCTCCTTCCTATACATTTACAGGAGTAGAATTACCAGCAAATGGCACCAATTTGTCGTTTACTGCTACTTTTTCAGCTGATACTAACAGAACTTTAACAGTTAACGATGTTGTTACTGCGCCTTTTGAATGTAGTGATGAAAGTTGTTATGATATTATACCTGTAGGGAATCCTAGTGCGGCGCTTTTATCTAGCGAAGTTAGTTTTAATATCTCTAGTGCTCCTAATGCAGGATTCCCTGCAGTATTAAATTCTATAACGGTAGCAGGTCAACCAAATCCGTTTACTGAGATTTATATACCTAATAATGTGAATTATCAGTATGCTAATCCACAAGCTACGAGTCAATTTGTTACGGATCAATTAGGTACAACTGCAACTATAGCTGACGATCCAGCGATTTATAATGCTGCGTTATTAGCCGCAAATTTTGAAAATGATTTAAGACACTATGTGTCTATGGATAATACTATCGATCCTACTGATTTTAATGAGTTTATTTATAATACACCTATAGCAGCTGCTTCTAATCGTTATTTGGTAATTACAGAACGTAATGGTAATAACGAAATGAGTATTCAGGCCTTAGATGGTTCGTTAAATTTAATAGGTAATATTGTGTTAGCAAATCCATCAGTATACATTAATACAGGTGTCCCAACTGATTATACTCAGGAGATATATGTAGCCATTTATCCATTAACAGCATTGGTGCCTTCTGGTACAGATGTACAAGGAATTAGAGTTACTCAAACAGGTGCTGCTGACCCAGGTCCAAACTTTGGTGATGGTGGTGATGGAAAGGCGTTCATAATTTATGATAATGCATTTTTAACTCCTCCCCCAACAATTAATCTTGCAACTACTGTTGTACAGCCAACTTGTGCAACAAATACTGGTTCTATTAATGTAGGAGCAACAGATAATGGAGGAGGAGCTATTGAGTATAGTGTTAATGGTTTGGCAGGTCCTTTTCTTCCAACACCTAACTTTAGTGGACTTGCAGCAGGATCATATACTGTCGCTGTTAGATATGCAGGAAACCCTGATTGTGTTGAAGTTGCATTAGAGCCAATTGTTTTAGTAGAAGCAAATTGTTCTATTAGTTTAATTAAAAGTGTATCTAGTGTAGATGCTTTAGGAGCAGCAGGAATATTAGACGATGAAATAACTTACGAATTTACTGTTACTAATACTGGAGACGAAACATTAACAAATATTATTGTTACAGACCCATTAGTAGGAACAGTAACTTGTGTTTCAACGACTCTTGCTCCAGGAGCTAATACGACATGTAGTGCAACATACGTAATTACTCAGTCAGATATTGATAATGGGGGAATAGAGAATTCTGCAATTGTAAGTGCGGAAGCACCAGGTGGAGATACTTTAGACCCAAGTGATGATATCACAGATGTTTCTGATACTGGTACTGCTAGTGATGGAACGGTTGTAACGGATCCAGAAACAGTAGAGACTGATGATATCGATACTATAAATGGAGATAGTAATGATTCCGATCCAACAAATGATGTTACGCCTTTTGAAATTTCTCAAAACCCAGAGTTAACAGTTACAAAAACAATAACGACTTCAGGAGCGGTATTGAACGATGTTATTGTCTATGATATTATTGTAGTTAACACAGGAGATGTAACAATAACCGATATTGAGATTACCGATGCGAATGCAGACTTGGGAACATTATCGTATCAAGGTGGACTGACAAATATTCCAAGTTTAGCACCAAACGCAAGTGCTACCGTAACAGTAGAGCAAACAATTACTCAAGCGGATATAGATGCAGGCTTTGTAGAGAACAGTGCAACTGCCATAGGAGATAGTCCTTATGGAACAGATGATGTAACCGATGTTTCAGATACAGATGTAGATCCAAATGGTGATCCAATCTTGGATAATGAGACCGTAGATGGACCAGATACAGGTACGAATCCTACAGAAGATCCAACACGAACAGACTTAGATCAAAGTCCAGAGTTAAGCATAACCAAAACAGGTAGTTTAGACTTGGGCGCTGATAATGCCGTAAGTGTAGGTGATATCATAACCTATACATATACTGTGACCAACACAGGCGACGTTACAGTA
>Ga0193955_1000280_pt1 | contig 31853 bp, 27 predicted proteins | sample BB_6_MG_FD_140343 | JGI IMG/M metagenome (GOLD analysis project Ga0193955, IMG submission 140343) | Microbial mat bacterial communities from the Broadkill River, Lewes, Delaware, United States - BB_6_MG | ecosystem: Environmental > Aquatic > Freshwater > River > Microbial mats | place: USA... | reverse complement strand
TGGGAAAGCTTCAAAAAGAACATCCAATTTTCCATTAGGGAAAGAAGGTGTTTCAGGTGAAGAATAAATTCCACCTCTTTTAAATAAGATTTGGTGAGTATCTAAAGATAAAGAATCTGAGAATCTTAATCTATATCCTTTATTAAAAAATCCATCAAGTAAAGCTCTATGTTCATCACTCCACTCAGACGCTAATCCACCAGTTGAATTAATTTTTCCTTCATTTTCTAAAGTTAAAGGATCTCTTTCAATAAACTCTCCATCTTCAAAAGCAAAATAAATAACACCTTCTGATTTTGAAGCAAATACTAGTTGAAATGTTGGTCCATATGTAACATAAACAGCAGCTTTTAAATGAAAAGCATCCATTTGATTTTCATAAATTCCAAAAATCGAACCTAAAGAAAAATTTACATCTAATAAATCTATATTATCTACAGCAACATAAGATATTTTATATTTACCATTCTTATTATGAATTTTTTCATTTTTATGCTGTTTTCCAATAAATGAATTTATTGATCTTACTCTTCTAAATTCTCTTTGTATAACACTTGAACAATATGAACGAACTTTCTCATTCATATCTTTATCACTTAATCCTCTTGAGATAAATCTATCACAATCTACAAATACATTTTTCTCAATATCTTCTGCAATATTAGTAATTGCATTAAACACTGCTATCATCTACTTCACCTTAACTTGTTATAAATATTTTGAAATTAATAAATGCAAAAATTGAGTTCTTTTCTTCAAACTCTTTTAGTTTTGCAAAATCAATATTGTTATAATCAATCATACCTTTTAATTCATTAAAATTCGATATATGCTCTTTTGTTCTATTTACACTATATTCAGTGGCTGTAGCCGTTGTCATTAAGAATGCCCAATCACTACTTTGACCTAAAAGAAGCTCTCTTAACATTTGAGTTAAAACTCTTGATAGATTAGAATCATTTGTATGAAAATGTTTTTGTGCATACTCTTGCATAATATCAGCCATCTCATGTAAATGTCTATAAATCCAAGCATTGCCTTCATTTAACCATACATCATAATAACCTTTATCTCCCCATGAAGAAGGATTTGGGTTTACTACTTGATTTTTTGGATACATATTTAGATATTCAATTGGTGTAATCACTTTTAAAGTTCCATTTTTATGAATTTCTCTAAACATATTACATAAAAATTCTGGCCCTTCAAACCACCAATGTCCAAATAATTCAGCATCATAAGGAGATACTACCATTGGAGTTCTATCCATTAAAGAACTTAAATGTTCCATTTGTTTTTCTCTATGAAAATGGAAATCAGCCGCATGACCTTTTGTGATTTCTTTAGCAATTCCAGGATTATAAGCTTCTTTATAATCAGTTTCGCCTGTGATTTTATGATATTTATATCCTGTAAATACTCTTACTCCATCTGGATTAATATAAGGTTTTATATAATCAAAATCTAAGTCATATCCTATATCTCTATAAAAGTCTCTATAGTTTATATCTCCTGGATATCCCTCTTTTGAACTCCAAACTTGTTTTGAAGATAAAGCATCTCTACCAAAAGCTGCCACATTTGAAGGAGTATAGGTTGGAGTATAAACTCCATTTAATGAAGTTGGTCTTCCATAAGTTAAAGCATGAGAATCTACAATAAAGAATTTAATTCCTTTTTCATTTAAAATTTCATCTAAGCCATCATAATAAGCACATTCTGGAAGCCAAATTCCCTTAGGAGCTCGTCCAAAGTGTCTTGTGTGAGCTTGAACTGCTATTTCAATTTGTGTTCTTACAGCTTGTACATTTACACTTAAAATTGGTAAAAATCCATGAGTTGCACCACAAGTTATAACTTCCATACTTCCTTTATTATAAAAATATTTATATCCAGTTAAAACATTTCCTTCTAAAAAGCCATTGAAAAACTCTTTTGATTCGATAAATATATCTCTATAAAAAACTGCCAAAGGATGAAAATGCTCATCACCTTTTGTTCTTTCTACTTCTTTGTTTCCAAGCTCAATTTGTTTATCTAAGTATTTTTGATATTTATCCATTAAATGGTCATCATCTAACATTTCTGCTAATGGTGGAGTCATTGAAATTGTTAATCTAAAATCAACACCTTCATCTTCTAAACCTTTTAATCTTTTTAAAAGAGGGATATAACACTCTGTAATTGCTTCAAATAACCAATGCTCTTCTAAAAAATTTTCATATTTTGGATGTTTTACAAAAGGTAAATGAGAATGTAAAACCGGTACCCAATAACCTTTAATCATTTTTTATTCCTTTATGAATCGTTGAAGAACTTAACTTCTCTTCTTCCATTTGTGTAAAATGTCTTAATCTTTCTAACTCTTTTACTTGTTCAGCAGATGAAGTTCCTAATACAGCTTCTTTCATAGTTGAACGTACAATTTCTGTCCAAGATAGATTTCTTTTAGCCCAAAGTTCATCTTCTTTTGATGGAAGATTCATTTTTGAAGAGAAAGTATGAACTTTATTCGAGTTAAATAACTCTTCAAATTTATCATCTACTTTCTTTCCAACACTTACTACAATTTTCATATTTTCAAATTGTAGTTTTATAAAATATTCACCTAAAGCAAAAGAAGAAGTAAATTCAAATAATTCTGCTCCATCTTTACTACTTACTTTAAAATACAACTTATCTTTATTTAAATCAAGTCCTTGTTCTTCTAAAGTTTTATCACTTATTTCCCAGTATACATAATACTTTTTTGTGTTAACAAGCAAAACTCTTAAGGTGTCTTTATTATATCTATCAGGAATACTATAAATAGTAGCAGGAGGTTCCCCCTCACTTACTAAGGTATCAATTACATGCGAAGAACTTGAAAAACTATTCTCAAGTTCCATACTACTTTTAACTAACTCATTTGTATTGGGATTCATTGTTTTTCCTAATCTTTATATCTTTTTTAGTATATTTAATTTTACCATTATATATATAAGTAAATTATTTATTACTAAATATAGTATTTACAATTTCTTGCGCTTCCTTTTGAATTAACTTTAAATGTTCACTACCTTTAAAACTCTCAGCATAGATTTTATATATATCTTCAGTTCCTGAGGGTCTAATTGCAAACCATGCATTTTCAGTAACAACTTTTAATCCTCCAATAGAAGCTCCATTATCAGCTTTTGTAATGATGCTTTCTATTTCTTCTCCTGCTAGGGTATCTTGTTTTATATCTTCAGGTTTTAAGTTTTTTAAAGCTGTTTTTTGTTCTAAATTTGCAGGAGCATCTAATCTTCCATAAACAGGTTCCCCAAATTTTTCAATTAAAGTATCGTAATAAATTCCTGGGTCTTTTTTAGTTTTTGCTAAAATTTCCACAGCTAATAAATTTAAGATAATTCCATCTTTATCAGTACTCCAAGGTTCTGCATTTTTTCTTAAAAATGAAGCTCCCGCACTCTCTTCTCCACCAAAATATATTTCTTTGTTTATAATTGGTTTTACAAACCATTTAAAACCAACTGGTGTTTCAAATATTTTTTTCCCATTATCTTTTACAACTCTATCAATCATTGAAGAACTTACTAATGTTTTTCCAATACCTAAACCAGCAAAGTCCCTATTTTTTGCTAAATAATCAATAGCTACTGCTAAATAATGATTTGGATTTAAAAGCCCCTTGCTTTTTGTAACAATTCCATGTCTATCAAAATCTGTATCATTTCCAAAAGCAATATCAAAATTATCTTTTAACTCAATTAATCCTGCCATTGCGTAAGGTGAAGAACAATCCATTCTAATCTTACCATCTTTATCACAATGCATAAATGAAAATGTAAAATCAGGAGTATCATGAAATATTTCCATATTTAAATCATATTTTTCTTTTATCGCTTTATAATAAGCTAATCCCGAACCACCCATAGCATCTGCGCCAATTTTTAGTCCTGAATTTTTTATAGCTTCCATATCAATTACATTTACTAAATCATCAACATATGGTGTTACAAAATCATAAGCAACTAAAAGTCCTCTTTCAGAAGCTTCTTCTAATCCTATAACTTTTACATCTTCTAAATCATTTCTTAGAATTTCATTTGCTCTTTTTTCAATAAGTTTGGTAATAGACTCATCCGCAGGTCCCCCGTCTGAATAGTTATATTTAAATCCCCCATCACTTGGAGGATTATGAGAAGGAGTTATTACAATACCATCTGAGTTTTCATGTGTTAAAATTGCATGTGAGATCACAGGTGTTGGAGTGTAAGAGAATCCTTCTGCATAATAAGTTTTAATTCCATTTGCACACAAAACTTCTAAAGTAGTTTTATGAGCAGGAGTTGAAAGGGCATGAGTATCCATTCCAATAAAAAGTTTACTATGCCCTTTTTCTAAATGAAACTCAGAAACAGCTTGTGCCATTGCTAAGATATGACCTTCATTAAAAGAGTTTTTTGAAGAACATCCTCTATGCCCCGATGTTCCAAAAGAAACTTGATGTGCTGGATTTTCCACATCAGCAACTTTAGTATAATAATCACTAACTAGTAATGGTATATTTTCTAAAATTGATTTTGGCGCCTTTTTCCCTGCATATTCATGTAAACTCATATATCTCTCCTTATTTATTTTGTTTTAAATTGTATACATTCTTGTGTAATATTCATCAGCCATCCTAGCAGAGTCAAACTCTGGAGTTACATCTTTAATTGACCTTTTCATAACTTCAATCCATTCTTCATGCTTATCATAATATAATGGAATAATTCTTTCTTCTAAAATATCCATAAGATTTTTATTATCTAAACTATCTTGCTCATTAAGAGGTAATCCTCTACCAAGAGTTGGAATTGTAAAGGCATTAACCCCTTCTTTACAAAACTCAGGATGCCAACCATCTGCAATTGATAAGTTAACAGAACCATTCATAGCAGCACTCATTCCACTAGTCCCACTAGCTTCTCTTGTTACTCTTGGAGTATTTAACCATACATCAGAACCTTTTTTAATAAGCATTGATAAATCTAATTCATAACCTACTAATATAGCAATATTTTTATATGCTCTTGCCATATAATTTAAGTCATTAAAGATATTAATAGCTTGTGTGTCAAAAGGATAAGGTTTTCCTGCCCAGATTATTTGGATTGGATGTTTTTGATTTTTAATCATTCTTTCGAATCTTTCTAAATCATATTTTAATAATCCTGGTCTTTTATACTCGGCAAATCTTCTTGCCCAAACAATAGTTAAAATATTTGGATCAAACATTTTCCCTGTTTGATTAGCAACTTCTACAAATAGCATTTTTTTAAGATGTTTTTTTCTATCTTCTAAAGCTGCATCATTTTCATCAGCTAAGGCTTTTGTTATTCCTTTATCTTTCCAATAGTTTTTATTTTGAGCATTTGTTATAGAAATGATTTCACATCTTCCTTCAACATCTTTCCACATATCATTTGCAACTTCACCATGGATTTTTGAAACTCCATTTGAAATTTTTGCCATTTTTAAAGCACCAACTGTTAATGAAAATTTATCATCAGTTATTCCTGTGATTTCTCTAACTTCATCTAAGTTTGCCCCAGCAAAGAATCCCATTTTATTTAAGACATGAATATTATGTTCTTCATTTCCAGCAGTTTCAGGAGTATGCGTTGTAAATACAAGTTTTTCTTTTACTTCATTTATATTTTTATGTCTATTATAAAGTTCAAAAGCCATTGGTAAAGAGTGACCTTCATTCATATGATAAATTTCAGGCTCCATATTAAGTGCTTCAAGAATTTTTGCACCTCCAATTCCAAGTACAACTTCTTGAGCAATTCTTGTTTCATTGTTTGCATCATAAAGTTTATGTGTAATTGTTCTTGCTAAATAATCGTTTTCATCATTATCTGTTGATAATAAAATCAAAGGAGCCGCTCCAAAAAGTTCACTTGGAACTAAGTATGCTTTTACAACAACTGGTTTCCCATTTATATCAACTTTTACAGATACATTTAAATCTTCTAAAAAATAGTATCTTTTTCTTCTAAATTCTGCTTTTAAATATCTATCTTCATCTCTTCCTTGGTCATAATAACCATAGCTCCATAGCATTCCAATACCTACAACATTTTGTTTTAAATCGTAAGCACTTCTCATATGAGAACCAGCTAAAAAACCTAATCCCCCTGAATAAATTTTTAATGCTTGATGAATTGCAAACTCCATTGAGAAATAAGCAACACTTTTTGAATATTTTTTATCAATTTCATAAGAATGTAAATGACTCATATAATTTTTCCTTTTTATTATTTATATAAATTTATATACTCTTGTGCAGAGTTATTCCAAGAATTATCAACAGACATATTATGTTTTGATATTTCTATAAACTTAGGTCTGTTTCCATACAAAGATAAAGCTTTTGCAATTGCATGATTAAACCAAAATAGATTTAACTCACCAAGTGTAATTCCAACACCTAGTTTTAAGCTTTTTAAATCTTCTATATCAGTAAAATCAACAACAGTATCTTTAAGTCCACCAGTTTTTGCGACAATTGGCAAGACTCCATATTGCATTGAAATCATTTGATTTAATCCACAGGGTTCAAATACTGATGGCATAAGTAGAAAATCAGCACTTGCATATAATTTTCTTGAAAATGCTTCGTCATAACCAATTTTTATATGAATATTTTTATATTTATTAGTTATTTCTGTAAATATTTTATTATAAAACTCTTCACCACTTCCTAAAATTACAAAATTTGCTTCATAATCTTTAAATAAATCCATTGAATCTATTAATAAATCTACACCTTTTTGAGAAGTGAATCTGCCAATAAAAATAAATAATGGTTTTTCATTACCTTCTAAAGCTAATTCTTTTAAAAGTATTTCTTTATTTTTTTGTTTGTTTTTATATGTTTTAAGTGAAAATTTCTTTTCTATAAATTCATCTTTTTGTGGATTAAATACTTCTGTGCTAATCCCATTTACAATTCCTTGTAATTTAAAAGAGTTGATTCTTAAAGTTTCATCTAAACTATTTCCAAAAGCAGGTGTTTGAATCTCTTGGGCATAAGTTTTACTAACTGTTGTAATCGCATCTGAATAATTAATTCCTGCTTTTAAGAAGTTTACATTGTCAAAATATTCTATTCCACTAAATTTAAAACAAGTATCCCAATCTAATTCAAGAATATCCATAACTTTTTTGGAAAATACACCTTGATATGCTAAGTTATGAATAGTTAAAACTACTTTTTGAGGTAAGTTATATCTCGTTTTTGCTAACAAGGCTACTAATGAAGTTTGCCAATCATTTATATGAATAGTTTTAACATCTAATTTTTTTCTAATCATCACTTCTAAAATAGCATATGAAAAAAGACCAAATCTTAAAGCATTGTCCCCAAAATCTCCAAATTCATCATCATAAAGCCCTAATCTATCACATAAAATAGGATTATAAATAAATAACTCATCTAAACTATCGGCTTTATGAAAAATATCAAATTGGTGTCTAACTCCTGCTAACCAGTAATCAAAACTAAGACCTGAAAATTCAATATTATATTTTTTTCTATCTACTTGATTATATAAGGGCATGAGAGAGTAAACAGTTTCACCTTGTTCTCTTAAGCTTTCAGGTAAGGCTTGTGCAACATCTGCTAAGCCTCCACTTTTTGCGTATGGATAAATTTCACTTGCTGCAAATAAAATACTCATTTACTCTCCTTATAAATTTTACTAGCATTTTCAGGTAATACTACATTAATAGAAATATCAGTATCAAGTTCAAAACCTGCTTGCTTATAAATTCTTGGTTTAATTTCAATATTAAATCTATAATACTCTTTTGTTTTATCATTATAATTTTCATATGGTGCATTTTTAATTATCATATTAAAAGGTACTTCACCTAAAGCCTTATGATATAACTTGAAAAAATCATCTACAATATCACATAAAGCACTTAAATCACTTTTATTAAACTCTTTTAATGATGAAAGCTTTTTCTTTGAAACAATCTTTACTTCAAAAGCAAATTCTGAGGCATAAGGACAATAAATAATAAACTCACTATTTTGAGCAACTATATTTTTATTATATTGAATCTCTTCATAAACTAAATCATCTAATAAAGCTCTTTTATGTTCTTTATAATACTCTTTTTTATATTCAATTTCTTCTTTTATTTTTTTTGGAATAAAAGGTAGAGCAAGGATTTGAGAATGAGAATGTTCCATCGAAGCACCTGCATTTTCACCTTGATTTTTAAAAACAGAAAGATATGCAAATCTATTGTCTTTTTGTAAATTAATCACTCTTTCTTGAATAATGGCAAAATAGTTTGCAAAATTATTATAATCATAATCCCAAATTTGTCTTTTATGGCTAGGTGTCTCAATAACAACTTCGTGAGCACCAAAACCACTACATTTTTCAAAAAAACTATCTCTTGATGATCCAGCTTGTACATCAATTGAAAGTGCATTATATAAATTAGGAACTACTCTACATTTCCATTTACCATTTTGAGATACTCTTGCTATCTCATTTGGTGTAAACTCTTCTTTACCTGCATCAAAAGGACAGCTATGATGAATTAATACACTTGGATGAATATCTTTTTTATTATTTAAATCAGCTGGTCTTCTTAATCTTTCTGGGGCAAAAAGTATCCATTCTTTTTTTAATTTACAGTACCTAAACTCTGACAAAATTTCTCCTAATCATATATACCAACTTTTTAAGAATAGATTTTCAAAATCTAAAACTGTTTCGTCATAAAGCGGATACCGTTGTATTTTCTTTTTCTTTTTAAAAAGTTCAAAAGAAAAACCTACTTTTTTTAATTTAAAGTCATATACTTTTATCTCTATTCCCTTTGAAAAAGCCAAATCAAAATAAGTTCCATTTTGAGAAATTGTTTGAAGCTTCTTTTTAAAATCAAAAATAAATATTTTATCTTCTAAAGTAACTCTTAGTTCAAATTCACCTAAACTTTGAACTTTATTACCTTCTAAATATAAATATAAATTGTTTTGTCTATCAACTCCATAATATAGATATTCTATAACAGAAGAAGAGGAATCCATAGTACTAAACTCTTTTTTAATATCCATTCTTCCACAATTCAACCATTCAAAATAGTTACTCATATTCCCATCAACAACAGGAGAAATAAAATCTTTTTGTAAGATATTTACTTGATTTGCAGCATCTTTTTTTACAATAGGAACAAAAATCTCTCTTGGTACTTCTTTATTCATTAACTCAAATACATTCTTTAAGTGGGCTCTAAATTGTTCATCAAATTGATGATTTAATTCTGTATAGTGGTCATCACCATACCACCAAAACCAATCACTTCCAAGGGCAATCATAAACTCTTTTTCTACTTTTTGCAAAGTTTGCTCATCTAAAGAATTTTTTACCTCATCAAAACTATTTTTTGTCAAGTCTAAAAGCTCCCAAGCTTTGTTTTTCTCAGGACTTCCTATCCAAATATCAAAATTGCCATTTATCCAACTACCACTATTAAGAGAAGCTAGTTCAGTAAATTTTAAATCTTCTATTTGTGGTACTTCATCAAATAATACTGTTTCACACCAAGCTTGTTCATCTAAAAGTTTATATAACTCTTCAAAAAAATCTTGGGCATTGTTTGGATAAAATTCCCAAGCATTTTCCCCATCAAGAATAACAGGAACAAGAGGAGAAGAGCTAGCATTTAAATAAATATTTTTCAAATGTGAAACAAAATCTGAAGCTGCTTCTTTTGCACTTTTCTTACTATAATCAAAACCAATTAAATCACTTAAATATTTATCTCTAAAAAATAAATTTACTTTTCCATTTTCAGTTTTTAAACTATAAGGTTTGTATAAAAGCTCTTTATTTGAGTTATTTAAGGTTTTTGATAATATCTCTTCATCTGTACAAGCCCATTGCACACCATGTGAAGATAATAAAGAAATTGTTTTATTACTTACACTTCCTTCACTTGGCCAAAATCCTTTTGGTTTTTTATCAAAAAGTTTTTCAAAATAATCAACAGCACTTGTTACTTGTAAACTTGCGAAGTCTTCATATTTAGCACTTGAAGTTGGTAAAACTACATCAGGTCTTGCTTCTTTTGCACTTTGTCTATCAATTAGTAAAGGCAAAATTGGATGATAAAAAGGTGTAGTTGAAATATCAATTTGTTTATTATCTTGAAGCTTTTTATAATATGGAATTAATTCACTTAAAAATGAATATAATTCATTTATTAAATCATTCTTTTGTTTTTGTGAATAGTTCTTTTCTTGTTTTAAAAGAGCTTTAACAAGTTCATTACTCTCTCTTAAAAAATTACCACACCAAGCTAATAGAAATAAAACTTCTAATTCTAATATTTCTTCATTTGAAAATATTTCAAATGAAGAATCGGGGGCTTTATACTTAAGTAAAAGCTCATAATATCTTGGTAGTGGTTTAACCATATGTTGTTCATTTGCTAAAAATAGATATTCACTTAAAAAACTCTTTTCATCAAGCCTTAAAGAGTTCACATCTTTTTTTAACATTTCTAAAAACTTATCATTTGCACTGCCATTTAAGTAACCTTCAATTTGTGTTAATAAAGATGGCACAAGATTAAAAGTAGCCTTGATATTTGGAAACTTTTCCAAATACCAAGGGATATCATAATAATCTTTGATTGCATGTAAAAATACCCAAGGCATTAAAGTTGTATTTGTACAATCATCTTTATAATAAGGTTGGTGCATATGCCATAAAAATGACAAATATAATTTTTTACTCACTTATCCACTTTTCTATTTTATCTTGATATTTATAAAAAATCTTTCCTGCAGATTTTTCATCTTCTGCCTGAACATAAAGATTTAAAAATTCATTATATTGATCAGGAACCATTAATACCCATTCTTCTTCATTCATCCAAATTTTTACGCCATCAACAGATGTAGTTTTTTTATTTTTCCCATCTTCCAGGAATTTTCTCATCATCTTTCCTTTTGAAGAAGAAGGACAAGGAATATTTTCACCTTTATAACAAAATTTTGGGATTTCACTAATTACTTTTGATAATTTCTTACCTGATTTTTCAAGTAATTCTAATATTTTAAAACTTGTAAAAATAGAGTCTCTATTTAATCCAAAAGAATTAAAAGCAAAATGACCATCACTATCTGCAATTAAATCATATTCTCTTAATTCATCAGCTTTAAAATTAGCTAATTTTGCTCTTGTTATTTCAATGTTTTTATATGTGATGAAATCAGGAGCCCAAGCAGGAAGTAATACTTTTAAATCCTTCTTTTCAGATACATTATCAAGTAAACTTAGAATAGCTAAAAGAAGAATATAATCATAAATTAATTCACCTTTATTATCTACTATTTGAAGTTTATGTCCATTTGGATAAATTAGAAAACCACAATCAAGATTCATTGCTCTTACTATATTTTTCATATTTTCTTGATTTTTCACCACATCATTTGATTGAATTTTATCGCTTTTATGGGCATTTAAAATAATATTTTCAATTCCAAGTTCATTTATAATTCTTGGATAAATATTAGAAGTTGAACCATTCATAATATCAGCAGCAACTTTTAACTCAGAATTTTTAAATAATTCTTTAGGAAAAGAACTTTCAATAGCTTCAATATACTCTTCACTCAGACCTTTATCTTCTGAAATTGTTCCTATTTCTCGATAATGTACACGTCTGAAATTTTCTCTAAAAAAGATTCTCTCAATTTGTTGTGAAACTTTTGTATCAACTACTAAACCTTCACTTGTATAAAAAATTATTTCAGTTTCTGAAGGATCGTATACTGATTGTCTAATATGAATACCAGCTGCCATCTCTTCTTTTTGGCTTAAGGCATGTCTCATTACATTTGAAGGAACATTATAAGGATCTACTACATTAACTCCTGTTGATAACATCCCTGCTACAAAGGCTCTTTTTAACATAAAGGTTGCATTATGATAATCTCTTGAAATATATACATTAGAACCTTCAGGTAGTATTGAACCAAAGGCTTCAGCTAATTTTGTTGCCATTTGACAAGATAATTCAATATTAGTTCTACCAATTACTGAACCTTCTTCAAAAATTGATGATTTATATTTATTTCCCCAAATAATATTTGTGCTAACTACAGAAGCAGCTTCTACAACTTTATCTGGCCACATAATAATATCTTTTTCAAATGAAACTTTTTTATTTACTAAACATTTTTCTGCCATAATTACACCAAATGAAGCTTTTACTTCATCTTTAATAATATTATTATTACAAATAACTGAATTATTTAGTTTTACTTTAGTACTAACTGAAATATCATTCCATAATACAGAATTTAAAATTTCAGAATGTTTTTTAATCTTTGTATTATCTCCAAGTACACAATCTTTTAAAGTAACCCCTTCAGATATACTTACATTTTTTCCTAGAACTACTGTACCTTCAACTCTAATCTTTGGATCTAAAAATACACCCTCTTCTAAATATACAGTACCTTTGTCAAGCTCTTTTTTCTCACCTTTATAAGGTAATATAATTTCACCATTAAAAATGTCTTTGTATACATCTCTATAACTTTCAGGATTTCCAACATCTCGCCAATAACCTTTAATAGGACATCCCCATAAAGGAATATCTTGTTTCATTAAGCTTGGAAATAAATCTTTTGCAAAATCAAAGTTTTCTTTGTATGGAATATGATCTAATATTTCAGGTTCTATTACATAAATACCTGTATTAATAGTATCACTAAATACTTCTCCCCAACTAGGTTTTTCTAAGAATTTTTCAATTCTGTCTTTCTCATTTGCAATTACAACACCAAATTGTAAAGGATCTTCAACAGGAGTTAAAGTAATTGTTAATTGTGATTTCTTCTTTTCATGAAATTTTTTAATTTTTTTAAGGTCGAAATTTGTAACTAAATCACCACTTACAATAATAAAAGTTTCATCTAAAAACTCTCTTGCAATTGCAACGGCTCCCGCTGTTCCATAATCATCATCAGGTTGAAAATATGTAATATTAATCCCTAAATCTGAGCCATCTTTAAAATGCTCTTTAATAACTTCTGGTTTAAAATATAATAAAATACCAATTTCTGTTATTCCTAATTCATCTCTAAGTTTTAGGATAATATGTTCCATCATTGGTCTGTTTAAAATAGGTAACATTGGCTTTGGGAGTGAGTTTGTTAATGGTTGTATTCTTGTTCCAAATCCCCCAGCTAGTACGATTGCTTTCATCTCATAACCTTTCTTAATAAATATTTTTTCACTTTTTAATTAACTATTCTTTTTGCTAATTCTAATAAATCTTTTCTAATCTCGTATTTTTGTGAGTTCACATAATCTATAGATACAAATTCAAATTCGCTTTTTTTATAAATTATTACACTCCCACCATCTTCGTTTTTATTATCTATTAATCTTTCAATAGCATATGTAACAAATTCTGAAGCCATTAGTCTGTCAAAAACTGTTGGATTTCCACCTCTTTGAACATGTCCTAGAATTGTCGCTCTTGTTTCTATTCCTATATCATGCTCAAGCCAAGATACAAGTTCATTTGTGCTTGTACATTTATCACTTGAACATCCTTCTGCAACTATACATACAATATATTTTCTACCTTCAGCTAATTCTTTTTTTAGCCTTTTTCCAATAGCTTCTAAATCATAATCAAGTTCTGGAATAATACAAATCTCAGCTCCACAAGTAATAGCAGAAACTAAGGCTAAATATCCACAATCACGTCCCATTGTTTCAATCACGCAGGCTCTTTTAAAAGAGGCTGATGTATCTCTAACAGCATCAGTAGCTTGTCTAATTACATTTAAAGCTGTATCAACTCCTAAGCAATAATCTGTTCCAAAGATATCGTTATCAATTGTTGCAGGAATTCCTACAAAATTTACTCCAAAGTCTTTGTGAAATTGATTTAAGGCTCTAAATGAACCATCTCCACCTAAAATAATTATTTTATCAATATTATATTGTTGAAGATAGTTAAAAGCTTGTTCTCTAAATTTATATTCAAAAAATCTTTTTGATCGTGAAGATCGTATTTTAGTTCCACCTTCATGCATAATTCCAGCAACATCTTCATAAGTAGCAAGTTTTATATCCCCATCAATTAAACCTTCTAACCCATCATAGATTAGATAAGGTTTAATATCTTTGCTAAAACAATAATCAACAAATTGCTTAATAGCAGGGTTCATCCCTGCACAATCCCCACCTGATGTCATTATCGCTATTGCCATAAATTAATTACCTTTTTTATTTTTTACCAACAAATAGTGCCATATCAATTAATCTACTTGTATATCCCCATTCATTGTCATACCAAGCTAAAACTTTTACAGTTTTTCCCTCAATTACAGAAGTCATATCAGGAACAAAAGTTGCAGAGTATGAACTACCTATAAAATCACTTGAAACTCTTTTGTCATAATCAACTTCAAGTAAACCTTCAAATGCTACTTTACTTGCAATTTGCATAGCTTCATTTATTTCTTCTTTTGTTGTTTCTTTTTTAAGATTAACTGTTAAATCTACAACTGAAACATCTGCTGTTGGAACTCTCATTGCATAACCGTTTAATTTTCCTTTTAAACTTGGCATTACTAAAGCAATAGCTTTTGCAGCACCTGTAGTTGTAGGAATCATATTAACAGCAGCAGCTCTTGCTCTTCTAGTATCTTTTGCATGTTTACCATCTAAAATATTTTGATCATTTGTATATGAGTGAATTGTTGTCATTAAACCATTTTCAATTCCAAAGTTATCATCTAATACTTTACAAATTGGAGCTAAACAGTTAGTTGTACAAGAAGCATTTGAAATAATTGCCTCACCTTTATATTCATCTGTATTAATATTTAAAACATAAGTTGGAGTATTATCTTTTGCAGGTGCTGACATTACTACTTTTTCTACACCATTTTTTAAATATCCTTGACATTTTTCAGTTGTTAAAAATGCACCTGTACATTCAAGTACAACTTTCGCGCCACAACCACCAAAATCAATATTTTCTAAATTTCTATCTTGGAATACTCTTACTTTAGTTCCATTTATAGAGATGTGTTCATTATCAATAATTTCTGCTGCTACACCTTGTTGAACTGAATCATATTTTAAAAGATATATTAGCATTTCTAGCTCACAAGTAGTGTTTAATGCCACTAATTCTAAATCTCCTCTTTGTGCAACTATTTTTGCTGCTATAAGTCCTATTCTTCCTGTTCCGTTAATTGCTACTTTTAAAGCCATTTGTACCTTCCTTTAATAATTTAATATTATAATACACAAAATAAATTACAATATGGTTCTTATTGTAAGCATTTTGTAAATATATTGTATTATTATATTTAAGTAAAATAAAATGTAAACATAAATAAGGCTAAAAAATAGCAAATTTGAAGGAAATATATGAAAACTAATCTTTTATTCGGAATACATTGTCATCAACCTGTTGATAATTTTGATAAAGTAATTTATGAAATTATTGAAAAATCGTATAGACCTTTTTTCGAAATATTAAAACTTTATCCAGATTTTAAATGCTCAGTACATTTTAGTGGTTGGCTTTTTGAATTTATTTTAAAAAATGACCCTAAACTTTTCAATTTAATAAAAGAATTATCCCCTCAAATCGAATTTTTTACAGGTGGATATTATGAACCAATTTTAGCTTCAATTCCAAGTGTAGATAGAGTGAAACAAATAAATATGCTTTCTTTATTTATTCAAAAACATTTCAATCAAAAACCAAGAGGACTTTGGCTTACTGAAAGAATATGGGATGATTCTATTATTGATGATTTAAAACAATGTGATGTTGATTATGTAATTGTTGATGATTATCATTTAATTGCTTCAGGCTTTGATAAAGATGAGTTAAAAGGTTACTTTATCACTGAAAACTCAAATAATCAAATCTCTTTATTTCCTATAAATAAGGACTTAAGATACATAATTCCTTTTGCTTCTATTGAAAATACAATGAAAACACTAAACTCTTATGCTTCACATGAAGGAGAAAATGCCGCAATAATTTTTGATGATGGAGAAAAATTTGGGGTATGGCCTAAAACCTATGAAAAAGTTTATGAACAAGAGTGGTTAAAAAACTTTTTTGAAAAATGTATTGAAGATGAAAGTATTAATCCTACAACTTTTGCAGATTTTTATGATAAAAATAATGCAATTTCACTTTCATACTTACCAACCGTTTCTTATCACGAAATGGGAGAGTGGTCAACACTACCAAATATATCAAGAGATTATTTAGATTTAGTTCATCAACACATGGATAAAGAGCATTTAATAAGAGGGGGAATATGGAAAAACTTTTTTATAAAATATAATGAAAGCAATTGGATTCATAAAAGAAGTTTAGAGCTTTCTAGAACTTTAGAACAAAGTAATGAGTTTAAAGATTCTTTATTTAAAACCCAATGTAATGATGTATTATGGCATGGAGTTTTTGGAGGAATTTATCTTCCAAATTTAAGGGATAATGCTTATAAATATATAATTAATTGTGAAAATCTTTTATCAATGAAAGCTTCTTGTAAAACATATGACATAAATATGGATTCAATAAAAGAGTACAAATTTTATACTCCTAATTTAATCACTATAATTGATCCAAAATTAGGTGGTCAGATTTTAGAACTTGATTTAAGAGATAAGCTATTTAATCTTCAAAATACACTTACAAGATACCATGAAACGTATCATGATAAGATTCAAAAAATAGTTGAAGTAGAAGAAAATGGAATAGAAGATAAAAAAGATAGTAAAAATGAAGATGAAATTGCGACAATTCATGATTCAGTATTATTAACAAGTGAAGATATAGAACTTTATGAAGATTGGTATTTAAAAAAATCTGCAATTGACCATATTTGTTCAAATGATTTGGATAAAAACACTTTCAAAGCTTGTACTTTTAAAGAGTATGGCGATTTTGCTAATCAACCTTTTGATGTAGTTAAAAATACTCAAGGAAGTATTGAACTAAAAAGAGAGGGTGGAATTTACAAAAATGATAAAAAAGATACAACTTTAGAGAAATATTTCACTTTTAAAAATAGTAAAATAGACTCTATAGTTAGTTTAAAAAGTGAAGAAACAGATATTTTGAAATATCTTCTTGAATGGAATTTGCATTTTCAAGATTATGAAATATTAACAGTAAATGGACATAACATTAAAGATACTTTATATCTTGAAAATTCTCAACTTACTATTTTAGACCAATCATTGAATAAAACTATAACTTTTCAATTTGACCAATGTGTTGATATTTATGTATATCCAGTTAAAAGTGTAAGTCAAAGTGAAGCAGGAGTTGATTATACGACTCAAGGTATATGTTTAGGTTTTGCTAAAGAATTTAGCTCTCAATTAGATTTGAAATATAGTATTACAATAAAATAGTTAAGAACAAGCTAGTTGGCGTTTGCTTCTTTAAATATGACTTTAGCATATTACTAAAAGAAGTTAATATAATAAAAATTCCCTTTAAATTGGGAATCTAAAGAAAAGGATAATAATATGAAAATGTACGGAATAAAAACTTGCGCAAGTGTTAAAAAAGCAAAAGCTTTTTTTGATAAAAACAATATATCTTATGATTTTATTGATTTAACTAAAGAACCAGTAAATGAACAAAAAATTGAAAAATGGCAAGCATTTACTCCTGCTACTTCTATGTTAAATCCACGAAGTAAAGCATATAGAGATTTAAAATTAAAAGGCAAAAATATAAGTGAAGAAAAAGCTGTTTCAATAATCGCAAAAGAGAATTCAGTTTTAAAACGACCAATAATAGAACATGGGTTAAATACTCATGACAAATTTGTTATTGGATTTAATGAAGAAGAGTATAAAAGTACCTTCTTAGCTTAATTTATTGCTCCTAATGATTTGATTATTAGGAGCTAGTTTTATTTAAATTATTTTATGGCTTTGGGTCTGAATTTTAATAAATCATCCAAGTAGTTTTCATAATTATATTTATATGTAGTTAATTTTAATTTTATTATTACATTTTCTGTCACATCAAATTCTATATCTATTCTATAAAATGGTTTTAAAAATGGTGTTGTATTATATTTTGATTTTAAAGATAAAATAGTCTCTCTTAGTGTTTTAAAATCTACTTCAACTGTATTAACATATTCATTTAAAAAAAGTTCCGTTTCTTTTATATATTCCTCTAAAGGATAGTCATTTTTAACTATATATTTAAATTCCACATAATCCAAATCCTTAATCACTTTATGTATTATTTCTGTTTCATTTAATACTTTATTTTCAAGTGAATATAATTGCCCGTTCATTTCATTTTTATAAATTGTTTTAAATAAATTAACTTTTGTTATTTTACAAATTTCATTGGGTTTTTCTTTAAAATAAAACTCCATTCCTTCATAAATAGTTGTTAAAACTGATGATTTGTAAGCTAGACCTAAAAATATATTATTTAATTGCTCTTTTATAGAAAAAAGAGAGATTAATATTAAGGCTGATAATATAGGAATTATTATAGATAAATTATTTTTGGAAATAATAAAAAAAGAGATGATTAAAAATACTATTACGTATATTTTCAATAAATACTCTTTTTTACTATTTAAAGTTGCTTCTAAATTTATCTTTTTTAATTCTATTTTAGTTTTATTTATTTTACTTTTATGGTATTTATTTAAGAAAACCAGATGAATTATATAAATTACCAATAAGCTTATTGCTAATAATATCAGCTTACTATAATCAAAATTACTTAATAAGTTTAATAAGTTTTCTAAATCTGTAAATAAATTTTTTAATATATTCATTTTTTATCTTTCTTCCTTATTCTTTATTTAAAAAAAGTGCTTATGCTTTTTTTACTTCCAATGTTAGACATAAATATAGATATCCATCTTGTATTTGTATTTGAATTAAAGGCAATTTTTAGTGTCATAGTTAAAGGCACAGCTAAAAACATTCCAACAATTCCTAAAACCCAACCCCAAAAGATTAGAGAAAAGAAAATTATTAAAGGAGATAATCCAAGTTCTTTTCCCATAAATTTAGGCTCAAGAATATTACTAATAAAAATATTTATAAAAACATACACTATTATTAAAATAATTGTTCTATTTAAATCAGCTGTTACAAAAGATAAAAGTACAGCTGGAATTGCTGCAATTATGGAACCAACTACTGGAATAAAATTAAAAAGCATTGCTATAACACCCCAAAGAATTGGATAATCTACTTCAAAAAATATCAAACTTATACTTATTAAAAACCCTGTTAAAAAACTTGTTGTTGTTTTTACTAAAAAATATTTTTGTATATTCTGAGAAAATAAATTAAAGTGCTCTAATTTTTTACTGTTTTTAGAAAAAATTATTTTAAGTTTTTTCTCAAAAGATTTTGATTCAGCTAAGATAAAAGCAATTCCAATAACAAGAAGTAAGAATTTAGATAAAAAAGAACCAATACTCCCTATAATATTTGTAGTAAAAGAGAAAAAAGAGCTAAAACTAAGAGCTTCCAAAATAGTCTGTTTATCAACTGCAAAACCATAGTTTTCTAGAAAAGCGACACTATCAATAATAACTAGATGTAATTTTTTCTCATAAATAGGAATATTTGTCAAAAAATCTTTTAATGATATATTTATAATATAAGAAAGAAGCAATGAAATTAATATAAAAATCCCTATTACAAATAAATAAGCAATAAACTTAGGTATAAATTTTTTTTCTAAAATTTTTATTATTGTAGATACTATTGAGGCTATAAATATTGATAAAAATAAAATTATTACAATTTCACTTGCAGCTTTCACCCCTGCAATTATAATTACTAAACTTGCAAAATAAAAAAAGTAATTTTTAATACTCATTGTTGACATCATATTCCTTTTGTAGACGTATTATAACTTTTTTTTTTAATAAAATCTCTTTTGCAAGTTTAATTCTTTTTTATTAAATTGCCGATTGAATAACACCTCCATCAGCTCTTAAAGCAGCTCCATTCGTAGCAGAAGATAAAGAGCTTGCTGTATATACAATCATATTTGATATTTCTTCAACATCAGTAAATCTTTGAAGTAAAGAGCTAGGTCTTACATTTTCAAAAAAATCTTTTTCAACTTCTTTAAAAGTTTTATTTTGTGAACTTGCAAGCTCTTTTATAAATTCTGAAACGCCTTCTGAATTAGATGGGCCTACAATAATAGAGTTAGAAGTAACATTTGTACCCTTTGTAAGTTCAGCAATACCACGGGCAATTGAAATTTGTGCTGTTTTAGTCATGCCATAATGAATCATCTCTTTTGGAATTTGAAAAGCAGACTCACTTGAAATAAAGATAATTCTTCCCCAATCTTGATTTATCATTTTAGATAAATAATGTTGAGAAAGTCTTACTCCACTCATTACATTTATATTAAACATATCAATCCATTCCTTTTCTGTTATATCTTCAAACTCTTTTGGTTCAAATATGCCAAGATTATTTATAAGTATATCAATATGTGGAATTTTAGAAATAAGATAATTACAAGCTTCTACAGTTTTAAGATCAGATACTATTCCATTGATTTTTGCCTCTGGAAACTCTTCTCTTATACTTAAAACTGCTTTTTCTAATTTTTCTTTATTTCTCCCATTAATTATAACCTCAGCCCCTTCTTCACAAAGTTTTTTGGCACTTGCTAATCCAATTCCTTGAGTAGAGCCTGTAATTAGTGCAATTTTATTTTTTATTTTTAAATCCATTTATACTCCTTTTAAAGAAATATATTAATAAAAAAGAATCGTAATTAAATCGCGGTAAGTTTATAAATAGCCAAGATTGAACTATAAAAGTTCAATCTTATAACCTGTATTATTTTGATTAACAATTAAATCTTTATGTATTTTCCCTCTTAATCTAAATAATAAAGATCTAAAAGCAGCATAACCAGCAGGTTCATCCTGCCAAATTGCATATTCTAGTTGTTCTTGGGAAACATTATGTCCAGGTGAAACACATAAAAGTTTTATAATTTGAATCTCTTTATTTGTTAATTTTACAGGTTCATTTCCATAATAAAGAATATTCTTTTCTTTATCAAAAAGATAACCAAATTTTAATTTTATTGTTCGTGATTTTTCTTCTGTATTTATAGATAGCTTATGTTCTAATGTTTTATTGATAACTTGAACTGCATTTAATTCTTGATTAATACCTTTATCTTCTTCTGCTTTTTTTAAAGCTATTTCAATAGTTGCTTGCAAGATATTTTTCTTATAAGGTTTTAAAATATAGCCATAAGCAAAAGTCTCTGAAGCTTTTTTAATTGTTGCAAGTTCTGAATTTGCTGTTAAAAATATTATAGGAGTATTAGGAATTATTGTTTTTAACTCTTTTGCTAAAACGATACCTGTAGTTGGTCCTTTTAAATAAATATCCATTAAAATTAAATCAGGAACTACTCCTTTTTCTAATAATTTAATTGTTTTACATCTATTAGGAGCAATTCCACAAGGTTCATAACCTAATTCAATTAATGTTTCTTTTAAATTTAACGCAATAATTGACTCATCTTCTACAATCAATATTTTTACTTTATTCATAATTATTCTCCTTTTGAGGAAACTTTATACGACATTCTAAACCTTTATTATTATAAAATTCAATTTCACCATCAAGTTGGTCTTCTACAATTGAATGAATTAATTGCATTCCAATTGATTCACTTTTATATAAGGAATCAATATCTTTCATCCCTGCTCCATTATCTCTTATTTTTAATAATATAGACTCATCAATTATTTTCATATGTACGCACAGGAGATTATCCCTATCTTCACTGAAAGCATACTTAAATGCATTTACACATAATTCATGAAGTACCATACCAATTTGAATACATCTATTTGTTGATAAAATTAGTTTCTCTATATGTAAATCAACATCAAGTTTTGTATTTTGAGAAATATATAAATCTTTTATATCTTCAACAAGTCTAGTAATATAATCAGGTAAATTTATATACGCTAAGTTTTTGCCTAAATATAAAAACTCATGAACTAAAGCCATTGTATGAATTCTACTTCTACTTTGTTTCATTGCATCTTTTAGCTCATTATCAGAACTTCGTCTTGCTTGCATATTTAATAAAGAAGAAATAATTTCCATATTATTTTTAACTCTATGGTGAATTTCTTTTAATAATATTTCTTTTTCATCATTTGATTTTTGTAATTGTTTATTCATTGAAGTAATATTATTTCTATATTTTAGTCTTTGAGTCATATCTCTTCCAAAGGCACAAATATAATCTACTCCATTATGTTTAAAAGCATGTCCTGAAACCTCAACAGCAAATATTGAATTATCTTTTTTCTTTTGTGTAGTTTCTAATCTCCAATCTTTAGTATCTCTTATATCATGCATACATTTTACAGCTGTTTTTCTATCAAATTGAGGATCCATATCTTCAAGTTTCATTTCTAAAAACTCTTCTTGAAAATAACCTAACATTTTACAAGCAGCGTCATTAACATATATAACTTTAGCATCAAGAGTAAACCAATAAATTGCATCAACTGAGTTATTTAAAGCAAACTCATAAGGAAGTAACCTTTGTTTATCTTTCTCTTTTAAATCTTTATATGAGCTATCTATTCTTTGAATAACTCTTTGCATATGATTTAATATTATAAAAAGGATTACCCCTGTTAAAATCAAAAACAATATACCAAAAGTTAAAGGTCCTTGATTTGAAATACTATTAAATTGAAAGAAAACTTTTATAAATTTATCTAAAGATATTATTCCTAAAACACCACTTAGTATAAAAAATATTGAAAATTTTACTGGGATATTATTACTATTAAAAAAATATTTTTTTATTGAATTCATTTATTTAACCTTTATTTTTTGTATTTTATCAAATTTTGTTTTGTTTTATTTTATATGCGAACAATTCGCGATTTTATTTTCATAGAATTTCTCAAGTTTAAAAACCATAAGTGATTTAATTAGGAGTTTTTATGTATGAACTAATGCCAAATGAAAATAAATTTGTACAAATTATAGAAATAAGAGACGATGGATTTGTAGAATTTAATTTTGCTATAAGTGAAGCTGTGATGAATGTTGAATTACTTTTGCCATACAAAGCTTTTATTGAGTTTTGTCATAACAATAGAGTATCTTTTTTTAGCCAAGAACAAGAAGATGAAATATTAATTGACAATGAAAATTGGAAATACGGATTAAATAAAAATTAAGGAGAAGATATGGAATTAAATATTGCAAGTGTTGAAATAGAGCCAAAAAGACATACTTTTGGAAATGTTGCTAGAAGATTAGGTGAAGATAGACCAGCTTCAAGATATGAAGAAGCTATGTATGATGCACAGCCAACTGAAAATTTTCATTATAGACCTCAATGGGAACCTGAATTTGAAATTTATGATAAAAAAAGAACAAAAATTAAAATGAACGATTGGTATGATTTATTAGATCCAAGAAAATTTCATTATATGTCATATGTTTCAACAAGAGCTAACCAAAATGCTGCAAATGAACAAAGTTTTGATTTTATTGATAAAAGAGGCTTAGTTGATTTTATAAAAAAAGAAAATTTACAAAAGGTATTTGATTTTCTAACACCTCTAAGACATTATGAATATGGCGCAAATATGAATAATTTGACAATTGTAGATAGAGTTTATGGAACAGCTATGATGTCAGCTTCTATGTTTCATGCTGAAGATAGATTAGGAATGGCTCAACATATAACAAAAATTATTTTACTACTTAGTAATAATGATGTGACAAAATTAGATGAGGGAAAGGAAGCTTGGCTAGATGATTCTAAATGGCAAGGTTTAAGAAAAGCTGTTGAAGATTCTTTAGTTGAAAAAGATCCAATTAGACTGTTTGTAAAACAAAATATTGTTTTTGATGGATTTATTATTCCATTAATGATTAATGAATTCTCAAAATATATGGCAAATCATGAAGAAATGGTACTTCCAATGTTAAGTGAATTTATTACTTCTTGGTATGAAGAAACAGCTAAATGGTTAAATAGTGTAATTAAAGTTATGGCTCTTGAATCTGATGAAAATAAAGAATTATTAAGCCAATGGGTAAAAGAAGATATAGAAATTATGGAAAAGGCAATGGAATCATTAGTATCATTTTCTAATAATCCAAAAGAATTAATAGATTTAACAAAAGCTGAATTAATTGAAAGATTAAATAAATGTGGATTGAATTTATAAAAATTAACATAATAAAAGGAAAATAAATGTCAGCAAGTATAGCGTTATTATGTCTTCAAGCTACAGAAGATGGCAGAGCAATTGCAGAAGCAATTAGAGAAGATAATGAAGGTGTGATAATAACAAATAAGCCAGCAATGATTCAAATTGAGAGAGCAGAGAGAATTACTATAAAAGCTTCAACGGTATCAGAATCTTTAGGAAGAGATTGGGATCCCGAGGAATTACAATTAGTATTAATTTCTTTAGGTGGTCAAATTGAAGAGACAGATGACGAGTTTATCGTTTATTGGAATAATTAATATATCAAGATAAAAATAAGGGAGATATTATGAGTGCAAACCAACGAAAAAAAAGATTGAATAAAAAAGATGCATATAAATATATGACTAGACTTGGTTGGGATACAACTTACCAAAAAGAAGAAGATGTTTTTCCATATTTAGAAATGGAAGGTTTAAAAATTCATGATTGGGAAGCATGGGAAGATCCATTTAGAATGACTATGGATTCTTATTGGAAATTACAAGCTGAAAAAGATAAAAAACTTTATTCTATTATTGACGCATTTGCACAAAATAATGGGCAAAAAAATATTTCTGATGGAAGATATGTTAATGCATTAAAACTATTTATAACAGGAATAACACCTTTAGAATATAAAGTTGTTCAAGGTTTTTCTCATGCTGCCCGTGCTTTCAAAGGGGAAGGAGCTTCAATTGCCTGCCAAATGCAAGCTATTGATGAGTTAAGACATTTCCAAACTCAAGTTCATACAATGAGCCATTATAATAAATATTTTGATGGTTTTAGTGAACATACTACTATGCATGATAGAGTATGGTATTTATCAGTTCCTAAATCATTTGGTGATGATGCAAGTACAGCTGGACCTTTTGAATACTTAGCAGCCATTTCATTCTCCTTTGAGTTTGTCTTAACTAGTTTATTATTTGTACCATTTATGAGTGGAGCTGCTTATAATGGAGATATGGCAACAGTAACCTTTGGATTTTCAGCGCAAAGTGATGAATCAAGACATATGACACTTGGTCTTTCAGCTATTAAATTTATGCTTGAGCAAGATGCTGATAATGTACCAATTGTTCAAAAATGGATGGATAAATGGCTATGGAGAGGATATAGATTATTAGGTCTAGTATCTATGATGATGGATTATATGTTACCAAATTCTCCAACTTCATGGGGAGAATCTGTTGAATTATATATTGAACAAAATTGTATGGCTTTATACAAAGATTTAGAAAAATATGGAATTAAAGCACCAACTGATTTAATTAACACAATTGTTGCAGAAAAAGGACATTTATCTCATCAAGTTTGGAATATTTTTTATAATCATACAAACGCAGCAGCATTCCATACTTGGATGCCAGAAGAAGATAAGATGAATTGGTTAAGTGAAAAATATCCTGATACTTTTGATAAATATTATAGACCAATGTTTGAAAGATATATCGAATTAGAGAAAAAAGGAGAGAGATTTTACTCTGAAGTATTACCTCAAATCTGTCAAGTTTGTCAAATTCCAATGGGATTTACAGACATAGAAGGTGGAAATCCAGAAGTTTATACAGTAGAAACATCAGAATTTAATGGTGAAAAATTCCATACTTGTTCAAAAGGTTGTAAGCATATATTTGAAGCTCAACCTGAAAAATATATACAAGCTTGGTTACCACCAAATCAAATTTTCCAAGGAAACTGTGGAGGAGCTACAATTCCAGAAGTTTTAAAATGGTACCAAATAGATCATGGTGTTGACAATCTAGATTATGTAGGTTCACCAGATGAAGCTATGTGGAATAAACTAAAAAATAAATAAAAGGAGACAAAATGGCAGTTCAATCAATTGGGGAATATCCAATCATAATGAAAGATAAAATAGAAAATTTCAATGGGAATCAATTAGTTTTTATAAATTGGCATGCACATAGAGTGGTTAGCTCTCCTAGAGCTTTCCCACTACCTCCCGAAATGCCTTTTGCAGCATTATTAACAGATATTATTCCAATATGCTATAAAATTGAACCAGATTTTGAAGATTTGGATTTTGATAAAACAGAAGTTATTTGGGAAGTTGATGGAGAAGTAATTAATCCAGATTTTTCAAAAAGTCTAAAAGAAAATGGTGTTGGTCATAAATCTATTATTAAATTTATTACACCTTCTTTAACAGGTAAAGTAGGAGTATAAGATGTCTTGTAGATTAGAAATAGAACCAACTGGTGATGCGGTAGAAGTTCAAGAAGGTCAAACCCTTCTTGATGCTGCTTTAAGACAAGGAGTTTATCTTCCCCATGCTTGTAATCATGGACTTTGTGGAACTTGTAAAGTTGAAGTTTTAGAAGGAGAAGTTGATTTAGGTGATGCTTCACCTTTTGCCTTGATGGAAAGTGAACGAGATGATGGATACTGCTTAGCGTGCACTGCAACAGCAGAAGAAGATGTAGTTATTGAAGCTGATATTGATGTTGATGTTGATGCAAGAAGTATTCCTGTAAAAGATATTATGGGAACAATTATTAAAAGAGAAATGTTAACTCCTAGAATTTTAGGTCTCTGGATAGAACTAGAAGAAGAGTTAGATTTTCAAGCGGGACAATATATAAATTATCATGTTCCTGGATTTGATGAACCAAGAGCATTTTCTTTAGCAAATCAACCAAGTACAGGAAAAATTATTGAATTAAATATCGGAATTATTCCAGATGGAGAAGCAACTCCATGGATTCACAATAATGTAAAAGTTGGAGATAAAAGAAAAATAACAGGACCTTTTGGACGATTCTTTGTAAAAAGAAGTGCACAAAAACCTATGATCTTTTTTGCTGGTGGTTCAGGACTTTCTAGTCCAAAATCTATGATTTTAGATGAATTAGAAAAAGGCTGTACTTTGCCAATCACTTTATTTCATGGGGCAAGAAATGAAGAAGAATTATATTATGCAGATTTATTTAGAGATTTAGAAACAAAATATGAAAACTTTAAATATATTCCTGTTTTATCAGATAATAAAGATGAAAACTGGACAGGTGAAATAGGTTTTACAAATGATATAGCTAAAAAAATATATGATAATCAATTTGCAGGAAATAAAGCTTATCTTTGTGGTCCTCCTATGATGAGTGATGCTTGTATTACTTCTTTAATGCAAGGAAGATTATTTGAAAAAGACATACATACAGAAAAGTTTTTTTCAAGAGCTGATTTATATAAAGAAGAAGTAAAAAGCCCTCTTTTCAAATCCATATAAAAAGATACAATCTTTAGATTGTATCTTTTTTATCTACTAACATCTAAAAAAAATCTTATTACTTAAACCCCATTAAGAAAGCTTGTATTTATATCAAATCAAATATACCTCCCTATTTTAAAATAAAATTTACAAATATATTAGATTAAAAAATTTCATACAAAAAAACAAGAAAATGCGATTTTTATGCGAATTATTTAAAGTATAGTTCAATTAGTTAAAAGGTCACTTTTACTTTAAACAACATTATTGAAAGTTTCAATCTTTGTTGTTAATTTTAAACATAAGGATATTTTTGAAACATAATATCTTAGTAAAAAATAAAGACAAAAATCGTTCTTGTAGCGAAGATAAAAATCTTATGGATTCATTATCGGTTTGTGCAGATATAGTTCCAAAAGGTTGCCATAACGGTGCTTGTGGAGTTTGTAAAATCAAAGTCAGTAAAGGTGAATTTAAAAAACTGAAAATGAATAGAAAACATATTTCACAAGAAGAAGAACTAAACAATATAGTTCTAGCATGTAGAAGTCTTCCAAAAAGTGATATGGAAATTGAATTTTTAGGAAAGCCTAAATCAGAGATTTATACGCTTGGAAATTAAATTATATTAAGGAGATAAAAATGGGAATTATGAGAATAGGTCATGTTGATATAAATGTATTAAACATAGAAGAATCAAGAACTTACTATGAAGAAATAATGGGACTGAGTGTTACAAGAGAAGATGAAGATGGTACTTTATATCTTAAATGTTGGGATGAATGGGATAAATATAGTTTAGTTTTAAGACCTTCTGATGAGGCTACTTTTAATAGAGTTGCTTATAAAGTCCAAAGAGATTCTGATTTAGATGATTTAAAAATAAAAATTGAAAACTATGGTATTGAAACTAAATTCTTGGAAGCTGGCACAGTTACAGACTGTGGTCGAATATTAACTTTTATCTTACCAAGTGGCCATGAGATGCAATTATATGCACATAAAGAGTTTGTAGGAAAAGAGACAGGAGATACAAATCCAGCACCTTGGCCTTTTAAAGGAAAAGGGATAAAAGCACATTGGATTGATCATGCTTTATTAATGTGTCAAGGTCCTGAGTCTGTAATGGAAGTAACAAAATTCTTCATTGATATTTTTGATTTTACATTGACAGAACAAGTTTGCGTAGGACCAGAAGGTTCACTTCAAGCGGCAACTTGGTTAACTTGTTCTTCAACTCCTCATGATATTGCCTTTGTAGCAGGAGCAGAATCAGGGATGCATCATTTTGCCTTTTTCTTAGATGGATGGAATGATATTTTAAGAGCAGCAGATGTTATGGGAATGCATAATGTAAAAATTGATGTAACGCCACAAAGACATGGTATTACAAGAGGTGAAACAATCTATTTCTTTGATCCATCAGGACATAGACTTGAAACATTTGCAGGACTTGGATATTTAGCTCAACCTGATATGCCAGTTATTACTTGGACAGAAGATGAATTATGGAGAGGTATTTTCTATCATACAGGAATAGAAAATGGTGCATTTACAACAGCGTATACTTTAAACGCTTATAAATAATGACTACAATTATTACAGAAAAATCTATATCAAGAAAAGCATCTATTGATGCTTGTCTTTTTGCAATAAACAAAGCAGAAGAATTAAAAATTGATATAAATGTAAGTGTTGTCGATAATAAAGGTTTAGAAATGGCATTTTTAAGAATGGAAAATTCTTTTATCATTTCTATTGATATTGCAAAAGACAAAGCATACACAAGTGCTAGTTTTGGATTTCCAACAGATAAATGGACAGAAATTTTCAAAGAAATGCCTCATTTAGAGCAAGGTTTTTCTAATAGACATAGATTGATTCCTTTTGGTGGAGGATTGCCTATATTTGATGAAGATGGAATAAAAGTTGGAGCTATTGGTGTTTCAGGTGGAACAGAAGAAGAAGATATTATATGTGCAAAACATGCAATTAAAAAAATAGGATTAAAATAATGAAAAAAGTACAACACTATATTAATGGAAAATTTATGGACTCACAGTGTGGTGAGTTTTTTGATAATTATAACCCTGCAACTGCTGAGCTTATCTCTAAAGTAGCATTAGGAAGAGAGCCTGAAGTAAACGCTGCAATAGCTGCGGCAAAGGCCGCTCTTACAGGAGAATGGGGGCAAATGAAACTAAATGATAGAATAGCCATGATGTATGAAATTGCGAATGAAATTGATAGACGATTTGATGATTTTCTAGAAGCAGAATGTTTAGATACGGGAAAACCATACTCAATTGCAAGACATATAGATATTCCAAGAGGAGCTGCAAACTTCAAAGTATTCGCTGATACTATGAAAAGTGTTGCTGATGAAGCATATAGATCAGATACTCCTGATGGCAAAAAAATGCTTAATTACTCAATGAGAAAACCAAAAGGTGTAATTGGAGTTATCTCTCCTTGGAATTTACCATTACTACTTATGACTTGGAAAGTTGGTCCTGCTATGGCTTGTGGAAATACAGTTGTTGTGAAACCTTCACAAGTAACACCTACAACTACTTCACTTTTAGGTGAAGTTATGAGTAAAGTTGGAGTTCCAAATGGAGCATACAATGTTGTTCAAGGAAAAGGCTCAATTACTGGAAATTTAATTACTTCTCATAAAGATATTGATGCTATTACTTTTACAGGTGAAACAAAAACAGGTGAAATGATTATGGATGCTTGTTCAAAAGGGGTAAGGGATGTATCCCTAGAACTTGGTGGTAAAAACCCAGCTGTAATTTTTGCAGACTGTGACATAGAAAAAGCAATTTCGGAAACAGCAAGATCAGTATTTGCAAACTCAGGGCAAGTTTGTTTAGGAACAGAAAGAGTTTATGTTCAAAGAGCAATTTTTGATGAATTTGTAAATAAACTAAAAGAAGCTGGTTCAAAACTAAAAGTTGGGGTTCAAAACGATGAATCTGTTGATATGGGTCCTGTTGTAAGTGCTGCACATAGAGATAAAGTTTTAGAATTTTATGAAAATGCAAAAAAAGAAGGTGCAAATGTTATCTTAGGTGGAGGAGCTCCTAAAATGGAAGGGACTTTAAAGAATGGATTCTTTGTAGAACCTACTATTTGGACAGGACTTCCTGAAACTGCAACTGTTGTAAAAGAAGAAGTATTTGGGCCTTGTTGTCATATTGCACCTTTTGATACAGAAGAAGAAGTTATTAGAATGGCAAATGACACAAAATATGGATTAGCAGCTACTGTATTTACTGAAAATCTAGATAGAGCTCATAGAGTAGCTTCACAAATTGATGCAGGAATTGTATGGATTAATTCATGGTTCTTAAGAGATTTGAGAACACCATTTGGGGGAATGAAAGGTTCAGGTATTGGAAGAGAAGGTGGACATCATTCACTTGAATTCTACACAGAACTTAAAAATATTTGTATAAAAATGTAGAAATTGAAGGATAATTTTATGGCAATGACAAATGAAAAAATAGAAAAATATGGAAATGAATTATATGAAGCTTTAAAAGGTAATTATTCAATTGAACCAATCTCATCAAGAGAAAAGGATTCTACAATAGAAGATGCTTATGCAATTCAACATCATTTTTTAAAAAGAAGAATGGATGATGACAAATCAAAAATTATTGGTAAAAAAATAGGTGTAACGTCAAAAGTGGTGATGGATATGTTAGGTGTTCATCAGCCAGATTTTGGATACCTCTTATCTGATATGATTTATTCTGATGGAGATGAAATTAACGTAAGTGATAAGATGATTCAGCCAAAAGCTGAAGGTGAAATAGCTTTTGTTTTAAAAGAAGATTTACAAGGGCCCGGAGTTACAGCTGCGGATGTTTTAAAAGCTACAAAGTTTGTAATGCCTTGTTTTGAGATTGTTGATTCAAGAATTAATGATTGGAAAATTAAAATTCAAGATACAGTTGCTGATAATGCTTCTTGTGGATATATAGTATTTGGTGGAAATGCAGTTGACCCAAGAGATGTAGATTTAACAACTTGTGGAATCACTTTAGAATGTAATGGCGAATTACTACACACAGGTGCAGGTGCAGCAGCACTTGGAAGCCCTGTAAATGCAGTTGTTTGGCTTGCAAATAAATTAGGTGAGTTTGGTGTGGGATTAAAAGCTGGAGAAGTCATACTCTCTGGGGCATTATGTGCAATGGTTACTATTAAGCCAGGTGATAATATGACTATAAATATTGGTGGAATAGGTTC
>Ga0193955_1000278_pt1 | contig 31865 bp, 24 predicted proteins | sample BB_6_MG_FD_140343 | JGI IMG/M metagenome (GOLD analysis project Ga0193955, IMG submission 140343) | Microbial mat bacterial communities from the Broadkill River, Lewes, Delaware, United States - BB_6_MG | ecosystem: Environmental > Aquatic > Freshwater > River > Microbial mats | place: USA... | reverse complement strand
CACCACATAGCGTAAAAAGATCACACGTTGGAACCATCATCATTGATCAACAACCCGTTAGTCTTGCCGCGCATACATTTTCTACCAACAACAAACCAACACAACTACTCGCCAAGATTATTTTAGTTCAGCCTTTAGATAAAAAGTTCTGGTCAGCAACCCACAGTAGAGCAACATTCACAACACACCTTATTGCAACGCCAACAGCCAACAAATCACCACAAGCTGCTCATTACATAACCGAAGTGATCAACGATATCAATGGAGCCCCCCTATTTACATTAACAAGTCATAACGAGGCATTGATTCGCAAACAAGCGAAAGAGCATCTATTTTTATTCTTACTCGTACTGTTGGTTACAGGTGGCACAGTCATACTCATTACACAAATCATTCTTGACAAGCTAGTTCTCTCTCGCCTTCACATTCTCAGCAACGAACTCAAAATGATCGGTGCCGACAGCCAACCAACGATTACAGTTAAAGGCGACGACGAGATCAGCATGATCACCCTAAACATCAAAGAGATGCTGAATCGACTTGATGTGGGGAAAAAGCAGCAAGAACAACAAGAACAGCGCTTCGCAGACATGATCGAACACTCTGGGCAAGTTGTCATTGCCATGAACCAACAAGGGGAAATCACCCTTTTTAATCACTCTGCGGAACTGACAACAGGCTATCAACGAGAGGATGTTCTCGGCACGAGCTTTGTTGAAAATTTTATTAGCGCTGAGGCTGCGAACCACCTCCAGTCATACATTGAAGAAGCCGTTAAAAATAACCAGTTCACTGGAAATTTTCTTATTCCGATCCGGACGAGAAATGCCGTCGTTCGCAATATCTCGTGGGATGCAATCATAGAGCGCAATGCCACCGACAATTCAATCACCTTTATTGGCTTTGGTCGTGACGTAACCGAACAACATGCCATCGAGCAACAACTACAATTAGTTAACACAGTATTTAATAATACAGCAGAAGCCATTATGATTTCAGATGCCGACAACAACATCATTGAGATCAATCCATCCTTCGCTAAGCTAAGTGGCTACTCAGAACAAGAGCTGATCGGACAAAATCCACGCCTCCTTAAATCGGACGTTCACGACTCCGTTTTTTTCGAAAACATGTGGAAAGAGATCATCAACACAGGTCATTGGGAGGGAGAGATTTGGGACAAATCAAAACAGGGAAATATCTACCCTAAACGGATGTCTGTCGTCACAATTCCAAACCCCGACGGTTCAATCAAAAACTTTTTCTCCGTATCCACCGACATCACAAAAGCTAAAGAGGATGAAGCAAAGCTGCATCAACTAGCCTACTTTGACAGTTTAACTGACCTGCCAAATCGGCTCTCTTTTTGTCACCACATAGAAAAACGATTACTAGAAAAAACGCCATTTTCTGTTGCGATTCTCAATATTTGCAATTTCAAACAAATCAATGAAACCATTGGTCCAGTCCAAGCAGATATCCTTCTTAAGCGAGTTGCTGAACGGTTACAGCACAGCCTACTCGACGGTGTGTACTTAGCCAGAATGGGTGGAGATGAATTTAGCTATTGTGTACCAAGCGAGCTACGTGAAAAGCAACGGGGCCAAATCATTGAAGCAATTAAAGCACCCATTGCACTCGAGGCTCGTCGACTGACGCTCGATATTAATCTTGGTATATCACGCTCACCTGAGCACGGTGAATGTGTTGACGAATTAATCAAAAATGCCAGCATCGCCCTCTATTCAAACAAAGGCAACCAGCACGAGATATTCTCGCTGTTCCACCACTCAATGAACGAGCAGATCGCAGCAAGACTAGCATTGACCGAAATGCTGCGCGAAGCGATTAATCGCGATGAGTTCGAAGTCTACTACCAACCAAAAATTCTTGTAACAGATGGGTCAATTGTTGGTGCCGAGGCTCTTATTCGTTGGCACAGCCGCGACGGGATGATACCGCCCGACCTGTTTATCCCCATTGCGGAAGAAACAGGATTGATTCGCCCCATTGGCGAATGGGTTTTGCGTGAAGCGTGCCGCCAAGCTAGTGAGTGGCGAAAAACCAATCCCACATTTCACATGGCAGTTAACATTTCACCTGCGCAATTTGACCACGAGTATCTACCACAGCTCGTTAACGAAGTTCTCGAACAATCCTCTCTGCCAGCGAAAGCTTTAGAACTGGAAATCACCGAAGGGATGATAATCGACAATGTTGAATCAACGATTGAAATTCTACAGTCCCTACAAGAACTTGGCATTGAACTATCTATTGATGATTTTGGCACGGGCTACTCATCTTTGAGTTATCTGACCCGACTGCCCCTCGACATTTTAAAAATTGACAGATCGTTTATGGAGAAGGTTCCAGCATCCCAAGACGACACCAATGTGGTGCTATCAATTCTGGCCCTTGCCAGCAGCCTCAAGCTTCGAGTAACAGCTGAAGGGGTCGAAACACAAGAACACGTTGACCTGCTTCGTGAACATAACTGCGACTATATTCAAGGATATTTTTATAGTCGGCCACTGCCAGCAAAAGAATTTCACCACTACATGACAAAGAAACACCAACAGGAGACAATTCAATGTTAAATAAAATGAATTTAGGGATGAAAATTGGTCTCAGTTTTACTGCCATCTTAGTTCTTTTATCAATTGTTGCGCTCAGTTCGCACTATGGAATTAAGCATGCTGAAGACATGTTTACCGAGTATAGGAGCCTTGCACGCCACAGCAATCTTGCATCTTCCATGCAAAGTGAGATGTTAATGGTTCGAATGAACGTGAAAGATTTTATCATTACAGGCAGCAATAATGATGTGCAGCAATATAATGACTTCCTATCACGCCTCAACCATCAACTCGAAATTGCCTTGAAAGAGATTCAAGATCCCCAACGAGCTAAAAAAGTAACTTTTATTGCGACATCAGTTAAAACATACGCTGAAGCATTCAATAAAATTTGTGCAATAAAAAAGACCCGAGACAAACTTCTCTATGATGCCATGATCCCAGATGGAATTGCCATGTCCGAAGCATTGTCAACCATTACTACTTCGGCCTATTCTGATCATGATGCTGATACTGCCTACTATGCAGGTCGCATCCATGAACACGTATTGCTCGCTAGGCTTTATGGCTTAAAATTTTTTGATAGCAACAAAAAAATTCACACTGAACGCTTCAATAGAGAGTTAGGCAATGAAATTGAACCTCTTATTGTAAAACTAAATAGCGGATTACAAAACCCTCACCGACGTGAGCTCTTACAACAATTCCTTGCTGCCCGAGCACGCTACATTGAAACCTTTACAGTAGTAACCGAGAGTATTCTTGAGCGCAACATAATCATTTCAGATACGCTAGACCGATTAGGCCCTGAAATCGCTACCGCAGCTGAATACGTCAAATCATCAGTTAGGACAGAGCAAGACACACTAGGACCACTAGTAGAGAAAAATAATCAAACAACCATATTATCAATTATAGTAATCACACTAATTGCAATAGTTCTAGGAATCATAATCGCTGTACTCATGACACGCTCCATCATCTTTCCCATGCGTCAATCGGTAGAGATGCTACACAACCTCGAAAACGGGCATTTGAACGAAAGACTTCAGCTTGAACGTGGTGACGAAATTGGCATCATGGCTCAATCGATGGATCGCTTTGCTGACTCGTTACAACATGAGGTGGTGGATTCCTTACAAAAATTGGCTAGCGGAGATTTAACCTTCGACATCACACCACGCGATGAAAATGACATTCTCCGTGGCGGGCTTAAAACCCTCGAAGTTGACCTCAATGAAATCATGTCGCGAATTTTAGCTGCTGGAGACGAAATTGCTTCAGCATCGGGTCAAGTTGCAGACACAAGCCAATCCCTTTCTCAAGGAGCAACAGAGCAAGCAGCATCAATGGAGGAGATATCAGCCTCATTGCATCAAACCTCAGCTCAAACCACCTTAAATGCTAAAAATGCTGTAGAAGCAAATAAACTCTCGATAAAAAACAAGCAAGATGCTGAAGTAGGAAGTGCACAAATGAATACTATGGTTTCGGCCATGGATGAAATTAGTGCTGCAAGTTTAGACATCTCTAGAATCATCAAAACGATTGATGAGATCGCCTTTCAAACCAACCTATTGGCCCTCAACGCAGCTGTCGAAGCCGCACGAGCAGGGCAACACGGCAAAGGGTTTGCTGTCGTTGCCGAAGAGGTTCGCAATCTGGCCGCGCGTAGCGCTAAAGCCGCCGCCGAAACCGCAGAGCTTATCGAAGGCTCTGTTGACAAAACACGCATTGGCAGCGAAATCGCTCAAACAACAGCGACGGCCCTTGAGGGAATCGTCTCAGGCGTCAGCAAGGTCACCGATTTGGTATCTGAAATTTCTGCCTCATGTAACGAACAAGCTCAAGGAATTGCCGAAACGAACCAAGGGATTGCCCAGATCGATTCCGTTACTCAGCAAAACACCGCCAGCTCAGAGGAAACTGCAGCCTCAGCCGAAGAGCTGTCAAGTCAAGCAGCGCAGCTACACTCTATGTTACAACGCTTCACCCTGAAGAAAAAAGCAACAACCAGACCATCAATACCAATTTCAACAACAGATTCAATGCAAATTTCGCCTCCCAGTAGCGAATGGGGCTACTAAGATAATAGAACCGACAGTCCTCCCGTTGTGACTAAAGAGCAGCGGGAGGTCATTAAATCAAGCCTGAACGTGCCCAACCTCCTCAACACCGTAACAATTCCTTAAAAAACAAAACATTCATTGACATTAACTAAATAAAAAAATACTATCCAGCAACTTCGTCAAACTGCCACCACAAGACGAAACGGGTATTCGTCTTGTTTATCCCTTTAACCGCCAAGAGCCTGAATTGACGACCATTTCCATACCCGACGCAAATTAATGTAATAATTACAATTGATTAGAAGAGCACAGGGAGCATAAATGCTAAACCGTCTTAAAATTGCAGCAAAAATACTCTTACTAGCAGGATCGATGTTATTCTTACTACTGGCGACACTGTTTTGCGGCGTCAACGGATTGACACATTCGGTTCAAAACGGTGAGGAGATGGCAGCAGGAAATGCCTTACGGGGAGAGTTATTAGCTCGAGAGATCGACCACCTTAACTGGGTTAAACAGGTTTCGGCGTTTTTAACTGACGACAACTGTCGTGAGTTGACGGTTCAACTCGATCACACGCAATGTGCTTTAGGACATTGGCTATTCGGTGAGGGACGAAAAGATGCCGAACTGTTACTACCACAACTCAGTGGTGATCTCGCGGCAATCGAAACTCCGCATCGCCTCCTTCATGAATCGGCGCAAAACATCAAAACGACCTTTCGCAATGCTGACCATGAATTACCACAATTTCTTACAGAAAAAGCCCTCGACCACTTAGCATGGGTGAATGCCATCCAAAGTGCAATTATCTCTAGCGATGCTCAGCTGGAGGTCGAATTCAATCACAAATTGTGCGGCTTCGGGAAATTTCTACACAGCAAAAAAAGTCAACAAGCAGGTCAAGACAATCCTGACTTAGCCCGCATATTTGCCGCCATAGAGCTCCCCCATCAATCACTCCATGAGTATGGCAAGGTGGTTGCGCAATTGCTAACAACTGGAAAGCAAGCTGAAGCACGCAACTACTTCTCAACCAATATCATCCCAACCCTTAAAAAAACAACGTCTCTACTACACCAAGCTGAACAGATCGCTACCGAGTCCCAGCAAGGACAAAAGCAAGCGAATATTATTTTTGCAACACAAACACAAAACCACCTCCACGAGGTTCAAGCGCTATTACACAACATGAATGAAATTGCATCTAAACACATCATGTCAGATAGCGAAATGATTGCTGAAGCCACAAAAACTCGTACCGAAATGGGAATTATCGGTGCAATAGCCGTCGCGCTAGCCCTCGTACTCTCTTACTTTATATCGGGAAGCATCACCAAGCCATTGCAACGCGCCTTTGCTGTAATCGGTCAATACGGGAAAGGGGACACACGCGATCAAGACTTGCCAATGGGTAAGAAAGTAAATTGTTCAACCATCAACCATTGCGGGCAAATTGAATGTGACTGCTACGATAAAGAGGGAAACTGCTGGGTGGATGCTGGCACCTTTGGTCCAACACCAACGTGCTTAAAATTAACGGATGGAACATACAGTGATTGCCGTCAATGTAAAGCATTTCAAGCTAAGGACGAAATCACTGAACTCGGTTGCGTTCTTGTTGGTATGGCTAAAAGCCTTCAGTGTCGCAGTGAGCTGGCTGAAGCCATTGCTCAGGGTGATTTAACTCAAGACGTTTCCATCACCTCAGCCAACGACCAACTCGGCCACGCCCTCAAACAGATGCTTGACGGCCTGCGTGAAATGGTCGGCAGCATTCAAACCTCAGGGGAACAAATTGCCGCGGGGTCTCATGAAGTTTCTGAAGCGAGCCAAGCACTTTCACAAGGTGCGACAGAATCGGCAGCATCACTGGAGCAAGTCACAGCCTCAATGAATCAGATGGCGGGACAAGTCACCTCCAGCGCCGACCACGCCACTACGGCTAATCAGCTTTCAAGCCAATCGCAACAGGCCGCCGAAAAAGGGAACCAACAGATGGGAGCGATGGTATCAGCGATGGATGAGATCAACAATGCCAGCCAAAACATCTCTAAAATCATTAAAGTGATCGACGAGATCGCCTTCCAAACTAACCTACTCGCCCTTAATGCAGCCGTCGAGGCCGCTCGTGCCGGACAACACGGTAAAGGCTTTGCGGTGGTTGCTGAGGAGGTTCGCAACCTTGCTGCGCGTAGTGCAAAAGCTGCCGAAGAAACAGCTGAACTCATTGAAGGTTCAGTTGCCCTGAGCGACCGCGGTACGCTAATGGCCGAACAGACAGCAACAGCCCTTAAAGATATTATGCAAGGAACGACTCAAGTTTCTGATATACTGGAGGAGATCGCCAGCGCCTCTAATGAACAAGCTCAGGGGATCAGTCAAGTGACAATCGGCCTCGGACAAATCGATACCGTCACCCAGCAAAACACAGCCACAGCAGAAGAGAGCGCAGCGGCAGCGGAAGAGCTATCAAGCCAAGCAACGCAGATGCAGCAGATGCTAAAACGCTTTACCCTCACGAACAAATAACCGACAGACAATGTTTATTGTACCATTCAAACGTAAGACTCATTACCTTGAACAAGATAAACATCTGGAGTGATTGATGGCTTTTTTTACTCGATATCTGGTCCGCGGTACAATACCGCTCCTGTTAACTCTACTCGTGGTCTTAGCTGGCTTCTCTGTGGTCCACTTTCGCCACAATAAATTCCAACGCTCAGACCTGCACAACGATCAACTTATCGTTAACACCACTGCAATGAAAGACCTCAGTGAACTCATTGTCAGCGACATTCGTGAGGTGACGACCTATTTCTATCGCATCCTCGTCTCGTCAGATGAGCAACAGCAACAGAAATTGCTAGCAGAAACACAATGCACCATCAACGAAATCAACACCGCACTTGACATCATTGTTCACGGTGGCAACTTATCGCGAGAACAACTACCCAAACCGCTGGGCGAAACAGCCACCATCGCGATCCACTACACGCCGAGCGAGAACCAACCTCAAAACATTCAAGCGCTCAAACTGCAAAAGCAACTCACCACATTGAAAGAAAAACTTGAGCAAACGGTTCGCATCACCCGGCGGCGCAATGAACTCATCAACGACCCACAACAACGGCTTATGCAGCAACCTGGCCGTCAGGTACGTAAATTTGCCAATAGCATTCACGAATATTTTAGCAACATTGCTATTACAGCAAATCAAATCGCTTACGACAGCAACCAACAACTCCTTAAGATTCAAAGCGATATCGCTACGCAAGAGCATCAAAACAAACAGATAGACACCTTCTGGGCGACAACGACGCTATTGCTTGTCTTTGGCTGCATTGTGCTCATCTACCGGCAAATCATGGTTACCCACAGAAGCTTAAAGGATACGATTGGGCTATTACAGCAATCTGAACAAAATCTACACAACAGTAACGATGAGATTATCCAACTTAACCGCTCCCTCGAAGAACGGGTGGAAGAACGGACAAAGGAGTTAAGAATAGCTGAAAAGCAATGGAGTGATGCCTTTGATGCGGTCAATTCACCGATTTTTCTACATGACCGAGACGGAAAAATTATTAAGGCCAACAGAGCCTATTTAGGTTTTGCTAACTGTTCCATAAATGAAGCGGTAGGAAGACAATATTGGGATATCTTTCCGAAACAGGACGAACCACTGCTCGGTTGCATCTCCCACTCTGAAAGCGATCAACTTAACTGTTCGCACAAGTTGACGTTGACAATCGACGATAAAATTCTCAGTTCACAGTCCTTTGCCATTTTTGATTCACAGCAAAAGTTCCAATATTCTGTCCACCTTATGGAAGATATTACTGAACTCTCCCAGCAAGAGTCTCGCCTGCGTCTTTCAGCCAAAGTGTTTGAAAGCACAACTGAAGGGATCACCATTACCGACAAAGAGGGGACTATTTTAGCCGTCAATCAAGCATTTACAACAATTACGGGCTACACGGAAGAGGAAGCACTCGGGCAAAACCCCAGAATTTTAAAATCAGACCATCATGACGATAGCTATTACAAAGAGATGTGGAACGCGCTGATCTCTGTTGGCAAATGGCAAGGGGAGATCTGGAACAAAAGTAAAGATGGAACAATCTATCCCGAACTATTAACCATCAGCTCTATTTTAGACAGTGACGGGGAAACCAGCAACTACGTAGCCGTTTTCACCGACATTACAGCCATTAATGATGTGGTTAAGCAGCTTGATCACCTTGCGCACCATCACCCTTTGACACAACTGCCCAATCGTCGCCTGCTTCAGGCTCGACTCCATCACTCAATGCAGCGGGCAACACGGGAAAAACACCAAGGCGCAGCAATCTATATTGATCTTGATAACTTTAAAAACATTAACGACAGCCTCGGACATGCAGCGGGCGACGAGGTTCTTAATGAGGTCGCGAATCGATTACGAAAAGATAGTCGCGAGGTCGACACCGTATCTCACCTTGGTGGCGATGAATTTGTCATTGTCCTAGATCAGGTCAATTCTGTACATGATGTGGTGGTCTGGAGCGAGAAGATTCTTCACCGGCTCAATCAACCCTACATCGTCAACAACCAAGAACTTTTTGTTAGTGCTAGCCTAGGAATTTCGCTATTTCCAGATGATGGCACAACGACGGACGAAGTGCTAAAGAATGCTGATGCTGCAATGTTTAAGGCCAAGGATGAAGGAAAGAATGGTTATCATATCTACTCACCTGAGCTGACTGAAGCCACCTTTGAGCGAGTCGTGCTCGAAAGCCATCTACATCATGCCATCGAAAAAAATGAACTCATTCTCCACTACCAACCGCAGGTCAAACTACCCAGCGGTGAGGTGGTTGCCTGCGAAGCCCTCGTGCGCTGGGAGCACCCAACTCTCGGACTTATTTCTCCCGACCGCTTTATCCCCTTAAGCGAAGAGACAGGGCAAATTATCCCTATTGGTGAATGGGTCCTCCAAACGGCCTGTAAACAATGGGTAAAATGGCGAGATCAAGGAGTGCACCTGCGCCGCATAGCGGTCAACTTGTCGGGACGGCAAATTCAGCAAAAAGAGTTACCCCAAACCGTGGAACGAATTCTTAACGAGACAGGCTGCCCAGCCGAAGTACTGGAGCTTGAGATCACCGAAAGTTTTTTAATGCAGCACCCACAACAATCTATCGCCGTGTTACAAAAAATCAAAAACCTAGGCGTCGAGCTTTCAATTGATGACTTCGGCACGGGGCACTCATCGCTTAGCTACCTCAAGCGTTTCCCCATCAATCGGTTAAAAATTGACCGCTCCTTTGTTGCAGACGTACCAGACGACCCAGAGGATAACGAGCTCGTCAAAGCCATTATCGCCATCGGTAGCAGCTTAAAACTTAACGTAATTGCTGAGGGGATTGAAAATTTAGACCAAAGCGCATTTTTGGCCGAAAATGGCTGTTACGAAGGGCAAGGATACCTCTACAGTCGCCCCGTTTCAGCTGAACAAGTCGAGGTGATTTTAAAAAAACAACAGAGTAGCTAGCATCGCAGCCGCTCTATACAAACGCAGCCAAACAAGATAGAATACGCGCTTAGTTTAATTTATTCTGCCTTGAGGTGTCCATGGCGCAACCAACAACAGCTGAAACTAAAATCATTCAAACGATCATTGCCGTGTTAAAAGAGCGACCTGGCCTTGATGCTGAATATTTACCAAACGACCCAACACAACAAACCACAGACAACCCTGTCTTTAGCGGCCTATTTCGTATATTTGGTGAATGGGGCAGTGTCACACTACCCATTTTCCTTGCTTGGCGGATTACACCGCAACAAGCGAAGCTACTCATTTTTCAGCTCCAATCTCTCTCAGACCACCAGCCATTGTTGCTTGCTGACTATGTTCCCGAAAACTTTGCCAGCCAACTTCGCCACCACCACCTCGACTACCTTGATACCATCGGCAACGGGGCAATTTCTGCGGCACCACTGTTTTACGAAGTGAGCGGCAAGCGCAAGAAAGCACCGAAAATACTCGCTAACCGCAGCCACCAAACAACTGGGGCAAAAATTCTTTATCAACTGCTCAAAGATCCCCAGCTGTGCAACCAACCCTATCGAACTATTTCACAGCGCGCCAATGTTGCCCTAGGGGCTGTGGGGCCAGTGATCAAAGAGTTGCAGAGCAAAAAGCTCATCATTGAGGATACACGCAAACAGCGTCACATCAGCCATCGAACAGCCCTACGCAATCTGTGGGAAACAGCCTATCTTGGCCACTTACGTACAAAGATCGAATTCGAACGTTGCACCCTGAGCGCACCGTGGAATATCGATAGCTTACCGTCGCTGATCAAGCAACAACATCTTGAAGATCATGTTATTATTGGTGGTGAATTGGCTGCTTCATTTTTTTGCGAGAACATTCGCCCTGAAACAGCTGCGTTGCACCTCAAAAAAGCAGACGCTCTAAAACTGATGCTACGCTTACGACTCACACCCTGCGATGATGGTCCGATCACTATCGTGCACCAAACTGCTGACAATATGGCATTTAAACAGCGCTCGCCAGAAGGCCTACAGCTTGCTGACCCTCGCCTTGTTCGTTGCGAACTTCTTTATGGTGAGCAACCCGAAGCACTTGCTATTGCCGAAGCCATCGAGAAACTTTATCTCTTTAATGACGAACACGAAATCGATCGTTCCGCCTAATAAAAAGGTATTCCATGAAAAAAATCATCCTCATTTTAGCCACCAATGCAGGTCTCGGCTATGCACCCGTGGCTTCAGGCACCTTTGGCACTCTCATGGGTATCCCTATTTTCTACTTTATGTCTGAGCTAAACGTTGAGCTATTTAGCCTCGCATGGACAGCAATCCTCCTCATCTCTTTTTGGAGCGCCCATCATGCAGGCAAGATATTCAAGGTGACCGATGATGGCCGCATTGTCATTGATGAGCTGATCGGCTACCTAACAACCATTGCATTTTTACCCTTCAACTGGCCCATCGCTATTGTCGGTTTTTTACTGTTTCGATTTTTTGACATCATTAAAGTATGGCCAGCGTCGTGGTTTGACAACAAAGTCAAAAACGGCTTTGGTGTCGTGATGGACGATGTTGTTGCCGGCATCTATGCTGCACTGTGCCTACGACTACTGTTGATATTTTTTCCGCAGCTCGTTTAACAATCACCTTTTTACTCTTTTTTAAATTCGGGGCTGACAATGAAGATTGCAATTGTGACCATTGGCGATGAACTTCTCAACGGCGATGTGGTTGACACGAATACTGCTGATATTGCCCAAGCTCTACGCTGCGCAGGCTACTTGGTTGATCAAGCCATCACCCTTAGAGATGCGCCTCAACAGATTGCTGCAACACTGCAACAACTCAACCGCAACAAAACCCTCGCCATTGTAAGCGGTGGTCTTGGTCCCACGCGCGACGACGTGACAGCGAGATCCGCAGCTCAGGCCTACCATTTAACACTGGCCCTCAACGATACCGCCCTCGAACAAATAAATAACTACTTTCAACGTTCGGGTCGCCCCCTTGCAGCAGGCAATGAGAAACAAGCACTTATTCCCCATAAAGCAAAAGTGATGGAAAACCTCTGCGGTACAGCTCCGGGATTCATTGTTAGCCACAATAACTGTCACGCTTTTTTTATGCCTGGGGTTCCGCACGAGATGCGTGACATGCTTCAACGTCAAGTTTTGCCAACATTGCGCCATTTAATCAAACCAACTCTTTATTGCGCAGAACGGGTTCTCAAAGTGTTCGGCCTGCCAGAAGCAGCCATTGAACGTGAGCTCCCCGCAAAAGATTTCCCTGACGAGGTGGCACTCTCGTTTCGCCTTGAGTTCCCACTGGTTCTGGTCAAACTCAATTCACAAGGCCATGATGAGTCACTCCTTGATCAAGCTGAACAGCGAGTACGGCAAAAACTCGGTCAACATGTGGTTGCACAAGGCGATGAGACTCTGGCTGAAATTGTTGCCGACAAGTTACTCACAAGCGAAAAAACTCTGTCCCTTGCTGAATCCTGTACAGGCGGACTCATTGCTAAGCTACTCACCGACTGTGCTGGCAGCTCCGCATTTTTTGAACGTGGAGCCATCAGTTACGCCAACTCAGCAAAACATGACATGCTCGGAGTTGACGAACAACTGCTTCTCGACAAAGGCGCTGTGAGCTATGAATGCGCTCAAGCGATGGTAGACGGTATTCGCCAACGGGCAAAAACAGATTTCTCCCTCGCAGTTACAGGGATTGCCGGGCCAGGTGGCGGTACGGCTGAAAAACCATGCGGTACGGTTTTTATCGCCCTAGCAAGCTATCAGGGAACCGAGGTCCGCGAATGTCATTTCAGCGGTGACCGCAGCCAAGTTCGTATCAAAACAGCCTACACCGCCCTCGATTGGCTATTAAAACAACTCTAAAAGACCACAAGGCGATGCAAGAAAGTATTGAATTAATGGCTATTTTCATGCTATCGATTAAAGTTTAAGAAAAACAATAAAACACCCCACTGGCGAAACAATTCTGCTTCGCGAATTATCAATGGTGGGTTCATCTATTATTTCGCACAGGAGAACGTATAACCATGGCGACAGACAATCGAAAACAAGCCCTTGATCTGGCGATGGGCCAAATCGAAAAACAGTTTGGCAAAGGCAGCATCATGCGTTTGGGCGAAGATAATGTCATGCGTGATATTTCAACGATCCCAACGGGTTCATTGGGTTTGGATATCGCCTTAGGGATAGGTGGCGTGCCCCGTGGACGAATCATTGAAATTTACGGCCCTGAATCATCAGGTAAAACAACCCTCGCCCTGCACATTATTGCCGAAGCGCAAAAGCAAGGTGGCATTGCCGCCTTTGTTGATGCGGAGCATGCCCTCGACATGACCTATGGCCGCAAGCTCGGTGTTAACGCCGATGACCTTTTGGTTTCGCAACCAGACACTGGTGAACAAGCTCTAGAGATCGTTGAAGTACTCGTCCGCAGTGGTGCCATCGACGTACTCGTTGTCGACTCAGTTGCCGCTCTGGTTCCCCGAGCTGAAATTGAAGGGGAGATGGGCGATTCACACATGGGCCTGCAAGCCCGCCTGATGTCACAAGCCCTGCGTAAACTGACTGGTACCATCAGCAAATCGAACTGTTGCGTTATTTTCATCAACCAAATTCGCATGAAAATTGGCGTAATGTTCGGCAACCCTGAAACGACCACAGGTGGTAATGCGCTGAAGTTCTACTCCTCAGTCCGTATGGATATCCGTAAGATTGCCACCCTTAAGCAGGGACAAGATGTGATCGGTAGCCGTACCCGCGTTAAAGTTGTTAAAAACAAAACAGCACCACCGTTTAAAGAAGCTGAATTTGACATTATGTATGGCGAAGGGATCTCAAAAGTAGGTGAACTGGTTGACCTTGGCGTGGCAAACGACATTGTGAATAAAAGCGGGGCTTGGTTCTCGTGCGGTGACGAACGAATTGGCCAAGGACGGGAAAACTCAAAACAGTACCTCAAAGAGCATACAGAGCTGGCGAACAACATTGAAGAGCAAGTTCTCGAATTGTACGGACTTTCAAATATTGATGAACCTGAAACTCAGGAGTAATCGAATATGGAATTAAACGACATCCTCGGCATGGCCATCAAAGCCAACGCATCAGACGTACACCTCAAGGTGGGCTTACCGCCCGTCTATCGTATTGATGGTTCACTGCGACCACTGCCTAAGGCACCACGCTTAACACCTGAAGATATTCGCAAAATGGCCTACGCCATGATGAGCGAACAGCAACGCGAACGTTTTGAGCGCACCAACGAGCTTGACCTCGCTTACGGTGTCGCGGGGATGGGTCGTTTTCGTGTCAACATGTTTACTCAGCGTGGCTCGATCTCGATGATTTTACTGACAATTCCTTTTAACGTCCAAACACTGGAAGAGCTAAAGCTACCCGCTGTCATTAAAAAATTGACTCAAGAGCAGCGTGGACTGATTCTTGTCACAGGAACCACAGGTTCAGGTAAGTCGACCACTTTGGCGAGTATGATTGACAGCATTAATGCCAACCGCACCGCCCATGTGATCACCATTGAGGACCCCATCGAGTTCCTGCATCGTGACAAAAAAAGTATTATCAACCAACGTGAAGTGGGCGTAGACACCGAGACTTTTGCTGCCGCACTCAAGTCTGCTCTGCGTCAAGACCCCGATGTCATTCTTGTTGGTGAGATGCGCGACTTTGAAACCATCGAAACCGCACTAACGGCTGCTGAAACAGGCCACCTTGTGCTTTCGACACTACATACCATTGATGCTCAAGAGAGTATCAACCGGATCGTTGGTGCATTCCCACCGTTTCAGCAACGACAGATCCGCTTGCAACTTTCATCGATCCTTAAAGGGGTTGTCTCGCAACGTCTTGTCCCCTGTGCCGACGGTAAAGGTCGAGTTCCAGCCGTCGAAGTTATGGTTTCCACCGCCAGAGTACGCGAGCTGATCGATGATAAAGAGAAAACAAAAATGCTGCGCGACACCATCCAACAGGGGCATGACACCTACGGCATGCAGACATTTGACCAATCATTGATGGGCTTGCTAAAGAATGGTCTCATCACCCTCGATGAAGCGTTACGCCAAAGTTCGAACCCTGACGACTTCAAACTCAAAGTTTCAGGCATCTCATCCTCTTCTGACCTCAGTTGGGAGCAGTTTGGTGCCAATTCTGAGCAAGGAGATGAAAACAACTAATCGTGTCGACACCACCAAAGGCATACCCCCTGGCCCTACGCTGGTTAACTCTGCGCTCACGCAGCGAAGCTGATTTGCGCCAGAGGTTACAGCAAAAAGGGTGTGAACATGACGACATTGAACACGCTGTACAACGTTGCCTTGAGTTGGGCTACCTCAACGATAAGAACTTCGCCTTGGAGCGTGCGAGCCAACTGATGCGTCGTGGCCGTGCTGTTGGGGTACGCTTAAAGCACGAGTTAAAAAAGATAGGAATTAACGACCATCACGCACTGCACGCAATTGAGCAGTGTCAGTACGAACACGATGAAGAGCAGATCCTTGCTGACCTCGTGCAACGGCGCTATGCCCGGGTTGATTTTACGAACCTCGATCAACGTGAACAGCGCCGAATTGTCAATTATTTACAACGTCGGGGGTTTTCCCTCGGCCTGATTTTAGATCATCTTAAAAAGAAAAAGGACACCTCATGCTAAGCGCTAACGACATCCGTGCCCGTTTTATTCAGTACTTCGAAAAACAAGGCCATCAGGCTGTTTCATCATCTTCATTGGTGCCACACAACGACCCGACCCTGCTGTTTACCAACGCGGGTATGAATCAATTTAAAGACCTTTTTCTTGGCGCTGAAACACGCGACTATGTCCGTGCCACCTCATCACAAAAATGTGTTCGTGCTGGCGGCAAACATAACGACCTAGAGAATGTTGGTCGTACTGCCCGCCATCACACTTTTTTTGAGATGCTCGGCAACTTTTCTTTCGGTGACTATTTCAAGACCGATGCTATCCGCTTCGGCTGGGATTTCCTGACCAAAGAGATGGAATTACCGATTGAACATTTGTGGGTTTCGGTTTTTGAAAATGACGATGAAGCGTTTAATATCTGGCGCGACGAGATCGGTGTCCGCGAAGAGCGCATCCTACGCTTAGGAGAAAAAGACAACTTCTGGGCCATGGGTGATACCGGACCATGCGGACCCTGTAGTGAGATCCATATCGATCAGGGCGAAGAGATGACCTGCGGCCCTGATTGTGCGTTGGGTGTTTGCGATTGCGACCGATTTCTTGAGCTATGGAACCTCGTTTTCATGCAGTACGAGCGCGATACCAGCGGCACATTAACCCCTCTGCCAAAACCGTCTATCGATACAGGCATGGGTCTTGAGCGCATCACAGCAGTCGTTCAAGGGGTACAAAGTAACTACGATACCGATCTGTTCCGTGCCATCATTGGCAACATTGAGCAGTTGGCTGGAAAAACCTATGGCGATAACGAAGAAAATGATGTCTCCATGCGCGTCATGGCGGATCACAGTCGTGCTACAGCATTTTTAATTGCCGACGGCATTTTGCCAAGCAATGAAGGGCGCGGTTATGTTCTGCGCCGCATCATGCGCCGCGCTGCTCGCCATGCCAAAATGCTCGGCTTCGGAGAACCCGTACTGTTTAAAACATGTCGTTTTGTCATGGAACTGATGATGGATGCCTACCCTGAGCTTGAAGAGCGGTTGGACTACGTTGAAAAGGTCGTTAAAAACGAGGAAGAGCGTTTCATCCAAACTCTCGACAACGGCCTGCGCATTCTCAACGACGAGATTGCGGCCCTGAAGGAACAAGGTCAAAATATTATCCCCGGTGAAACGGTGTTCCGTCTCTATGACACATTCGGTTTCCCTGTTGACCTCACCGCCGACATCGTTGAGGGGCAACAGTTCACCCTCGATGAAGAGGGTTTCAATGTGTGCATGGAGCAACAGCGCAACAATGCCCGCGCCAACTGGAAGGGTTCTGGTGAAGAGGGGATTAGCGCTATCTACAAACAACTCGCCGAACAGGGGATGAGTTGCGAATTTACCGGCTACGATAAACTTGATGATTTCGGCACCATTGTCGCCATCATCAAAGATGGTGCTTGTGTTGACAGTGCAACCGCTGGCGAAAAGGTTGAAGTGATCACTAGCACCACACCATTTTACGGTGAGTCAGGTGGTCAAAGTGGTGATAGCGGACACCTCAACACAACCGAAGCAAAAGCGACGGTTACCACCACACTTAAGCCATTGCCACAGCTGCTAGCTCACAGTACGACGATCACCGCAGGGACACTGAATTGCGGTGATGCGGCAGAACTTCATGTCGATGCCCAACAACGCCAAGCCTGCGCCCTCAATCACAGCGCCACCCATGTGCTCCAAGCTGTTTTGAGTGAAGTACTCGGTGATCACGTCAAACAGGCGGGTTCACAAGTAACCCCAGAGCGCTTACGTTTTGACTTTATTCACTTCTCAGCTATGACAGCTGAAGAGATCACCCGAGTTGAAAACGAGGTCAATCGTCGTATTCGTGAAAACGCTCAGGTCAAAACTGAAGTGATGGATACCGCAGCGGCTGTCGAAGCTGGAGCCACAGCACTCTTTGGTGAAAAATATGGTGACAATGTTCGCGTCGTGCGCATGGGTGAATTCAGCATGGAACTATGCGGAGGCACGCACGCCGAGGCCACAGGTAACATTGGCTTGTTTAAAATTGTTCAAGAAGCTGGCATTGCCGCAGGGGTTCGCCGTATTGAAGCAACAACAGGCGCTCAAGCCGTTAATGCTGTACAAGATCAAGAACAGATGATCAGCAACCTCGCAACACTGGTGAAGAGTGATCCCAGCCAGCTTGAAACCCGCTTGAAGAAGCTGATGGAACAACAAAAGGAGATGGAGCGCGAGATCTCTGCACTGCAAGATCGCCTTGGTGCTGATCGAGCAAGTAGCCTCATCGAAAAGGTTCAAACCGTCGGCGACATCAAACTTCTCGCCGTTCGCATCGACAATCTTGATGGCAAGCAAGTGCGTGAACAAGCTGACAAGCTGCGCGATCAACTGCAATCAGGCATTGTTGTACTAGGCAGTGTTAACGAGGGTAAAGTTGCCCTCTTAGTCGCCGTCACCAAAGATCTAACCAAACAAGTCAAGGCGGGAGATCTCATCAAACCGCTGGCTGAGGTTGTTGGTGGTCGCGGTGGTGGTCGCCCCGACATGGCACAAGCGGGCGGATCAAAACCTGAAAAGCTCGATGAAGCGATTGCTGCGGCCAGCGAAGTTCTTAGCGCGGCACTGTAATCAAACACTCGCAACACAGGGTCAGACCAACAAGGAGAGATCATGACCGAACAGCAGGCCAGCGCTGCAATTATTCGCACCGCTGAACAGCAGGAGTATCTCCACCCCGACCACACTCTGTTCTTTTTACGTGATGTGGTTGGTGCAACAACTAATCCACAGCTCTCCTTGCACCGCGGACGCATTGAACCCAATGGGGAGATCGTTAACCAGTGCATTGAGCGCACGGAAACCATCTACATCCTTTCTGGCGATGTTCTGTGCAACTTAGCGGGCCAGAAAACACGACTCGGTGCGGGAAGCTGTTTGGTGGTCCCTGCCCATGCACAACGTGGACTCAAAAACTGTGGCGATCAACCGGTTGAGTTGTTAATCACCATCACGCCACCGCAACCCTAGCGATGACCTATAGGGTTAACAGATGAATGAACAAACAGTCCCGCTTGCGAGTGGGGCTGTTTTCTTTTTGCCTCAACTCGATGCAGGTGGTATAAAAATAGTTTACCCTTGCTGATTAAGGGGTTAACCATAAAATACACACTGAGCCGCACCACTTGACTCAGGTAAGGACGATTCAATGTTTAAAGGTACAACCATAGTCTGTGTTCGCTGCCAAGATCAGGTCACCTTAGCAGGTGACGGCCAAGTAACTCTGGGCCATACCGTTATGAAACACGGGGCGTGTAAAATCCGCCGCATGCATAACGACCAGATTATTGCGGGCTTTGCTGGCAGCACAGCGGATGCGTTCACTCTTTTTGAAAAATTTGAAGCTAAATTGCAAGAGTTCCGTGGCCAATTAGCTCGGGCAGCCGTTGCGCTAGCAAAAGATTGGCGCAGCGATCGGGTTTTACGCCGCCTCGAAGCACTACTGATCGTCGCTGACAAGGATCAAACCTTAGTGATTTCTGGTGCTGGAGACGTCATCGAAACCGATGACGGCGTTGCCGCGATAGGCTCCGGTGGCTCTTTTGCCCAAGCCGCAGCACGCGCGCTGGTGCGTAACACTGAAATTTCATCCGATATCATTGCTGAACAGTCGTTAAAAATTGCTGCTGAAATTTGCATCTATACCAACGATCACATCAGTATGGAAACCCTTTCAAAATCAAAAACAGGAACATCATCATGACCAACTTTACTCCGCGGGAAATTGTTTCGGAGCTAGATCGATATATTATTGGCCAAACCGGTGCCAAGCGTGCTGTCGCCGTTGCCCTACGTAACCGCTGGCGGCGGCAACAGGTTCCTAGCGAACTACGTGATGAGATCTCGCCAAAAAACATTATTATGATTGGTGCAACAGGGGTCGGAAAAACGGAGATCGCTCGTCGGTTAGCAAAACTTGCACAGGCACCCTTTATTAAGGTTGAAGCCAGCAAATTTACCGAAGTCGGCTACGTTGGACGAGACGTCGAAAGCATGGTGCGCGATCTGGTGGAGCTCGCCATTATCATGGTGCGCGAAGAGGAAGCCAAGAAGGTTCGCATTAAAGCGGAAGAACAAGCAGAAGAGAAGCTTCTCGACCTGTTGCTCCCCGGCGAGCGTGATAATCTCGACGACGATGAACCATCAACCACCAGTTCAACCCGTGACAAACTGCGCCGACTGTTACGCATGGGGGAACTTGATGAGCGCTTTGTTGAACTAGAGACTGAAGAGGTCAACATTCCTGCAATGGAAGTTCTCACACCACCTGGCGCTGAGGATATGGGACTCAACATCAAAGAGATGTTCGGCAACATGTTTCCCAAAAAGAGTAAGCGACGGCGCATTCCCGTAAGTGAAGCGCGTCAGATCATCATTGATCAAGAAGCAGAAAAACTTGTTGATATGGATAATGTTCAACAACTCGCACGGGACTTAACCGAACAAAGTGGCATTATTTTTATAGATGAGATTGATAAGGTCGCTAGCCGCGATGGAGGTCAAGGACCTGAGGTCTCTCGCGAAGGGGTTCAGCGTGACATTCTGCCTATCGTTGAAGGCAGCACCGTCAACACCAAATACGGTTCGGTTAAGACCGACCATATTCTGTTTATCGCAGCCGGAGCCTTTCATGTTGCTAAACCTTCCGATCTCATCCCTGAGCTTCAGGGGCGCTTTCCGATTCGCGTTGAATTGGATAGCCTAGGCGAAGAGGAGTTTGTGCGCATTTTAACGGAACCCAAAAATGCCCTAGTCAACCAATACCAAGCGCTGATGAAAACCGAAGAGATTGCCCTGCAATTTAGCGACGACGCTATTGCTGAAATTGCCCGCACCGCAGCGCAGGTAAATGAACAGGCTGAAAACATTGGCGCACGACGCCTGCACACCATCATGGAGAAGCTCCTTGAGCAGATCTCTTTTGATGCCCCTGAGATGAATGAAAAAAGTATCAACATCGATGCCGATCATGTGCGTAATAGCCTTGAAGAGATTGTCGGCGACGAAGATCTTTCACGCTTTATTTTGTAACAACACTTCTCGTCTTTAGGCGTTTTAAGCCAGACGGGACAAGGAAATAAACGATGCAAAAATTAATTGATAAAGCCAATATACTCATCGAAGCACTGCCCTACATCCAGCGCTTTAGCAATAAAACCATTGTTATCAAATACGGTGGCAATGCCATGGTTGAAGAGCGACTCAAAGAGAGCTTCGCCAACGACATTATTTTGCTTAAACTGATCGGTATCAACCCCGTCATTGTCCACGGTGGTGGACCGCAGATTGGCAAAGTTCTTGAAGAGATGGGCCGCAAAACGGACTTTATTCAAGGGATGCGCGTGACCGATTCGGAAACCATGAATGTTGTCGAAATGGTTCTTGGCGGCAAGGTTAATAAAGAGATTGTCGGCAATATTAATCACTTTGGTGGCAAAGCAGTTGGCCTTTCGGGAAAAGATGGTAATCTTATCACCGCAAAGAAAATGGAGATGAAGCGGGTCAACCCTAACACGCTAACACCCGAGATTATCGATGTCGGCATGGTTGGTGAGGTGGTCAAAATCAACCCAAGTGTGCTTACCGCCCTCGAAGAGAGCAGCTTCATCCCCGTCATTGCCCCTGTAGGTGTTGGTGTAAATGGCGAAACCTACAACATTAATGCTGACCTCGTCGCTGGTCGTGTTGCCGGAGCCCTTGACGCTGAAAAGCTTATCCTCCTGACCGATATTGAAGGGGTCAAAGATAAGCAAGGAAAGCTGATTTCAACGATTGACATTAACGATGTTGCAGGCCTAATTGACGATGAAACCATCGGCGGCGGCATGATCCCAAAAGTCAATTGTTGTGTTGATGCCGTCAACGAAGGGGTTAAAAAAGCACATATTATTGATGGCAGGATGGAACACGCCTGCCTACTAGAGATCTTCACCGATATGGGAATTGGCACAGCCGTAGCGAGGTTCAAGTAATGGATACAAAAAATGAAAACACTGGTAGCGCACAACAGTGGATTGATCGGGGAGATAAGCATATTGCCACCACCTATGGCCGCTACCCTCTCGTTGCCGTAAAGGGCGAAGGCTGCTGGCTTTGGGATGCCGACGGAAAAAAGTATCTCGATTTTCTCGCTGGTGTTGCCGTCAACAATCTCGGTCACTGTCACCCCAAGGTGGTAAAAGCGCTACAACAGCAAGCGGAGACACTCATCCATTGCTCCAACTTTTACCACATTCCAAGCCAGATCGAACTGGCTGAGATTCTATGTAAAAACTCTTTTGGCGAGCGCGTGTTCTTCTGTAACTCAGGGGCTGAAGCAAACGAAGCTGCCATGAAGTTGGTGCGTAAACACAGCGCTGACAATTACGGTGAAGATCGTTTTGAGGTCATTACAGCCCTCGCCTCGTTCCATGGCCGCACCATCGGCACCATTAGTGCCACAGGGCAAGATGCCATACGTAAAGGCTTCACACCCGTTGTTCCCGGTTTTAAATATGTTCCTTTTGGTGATATTGAAGCCATGGTCGCCGCAGTCAGTGAAAAAACCTGCGCAGTGATGCTTGAACCTGTTCAAGGCGAAGGTGGTATCAATGTTGCTCCAGCGGGCTATCTACAAGCCGTTCGTGAACTATGCGACAAACATAATCTATTATTGGTATTTGATGAAGTTCAAGTGGGTTGTGGTCGGACAGGAAAACTCTTTGCCTACCAGCATGACGATGTGGCCCCCGATATCATGACATTGGCGAAAGCCTTAGCGGGTGGTCCACCGATCGGGGCGATGGTCGCCACAGAAAAAGTTGCCGCAACCTTCGGGCCTGGCACCCACGGATCAACCTTTGGTGGCAATCCACTGATGACAACAGCAGCCGTCGCAGCGATGAACACCCTCATTGATGATGGTGTTCTCGATAACTGCGTTGAAATGGGAAACTACTTACGCGAGAAACTAGAGCAGTTGAGCCAACGCCATGCCTTTGCTGGTGACGTACGTGGTCGTGGTCTTATCTTGGGTCTAAAACTCGACATTCCCGGTGCCGAGATTGTTAAAGAAGCCATGGCCAAAGGGTTGCTAATCAACTGCACCGCAGGCAGCGTTCTACGTTTTGTACCACCACTAATTGTTACGCGTGAAGAGATCGATACGGCAATGTCGATTCTTGATGAAGTACTCAGCACCGTTGCCAAAGAAAACAGCTAACTGAAACAGTCAAAAATTTTGGGAGATGATAATGAAACAACCGAAAGAGGTCATTATTCTTATCGCTGTTATTGTTGTTGTCACAATTATTGCTATCTCTTGGGCGTTGACCCATGACAGTCGAGGTAAGTATCATGCACCCTACAAGTACTACGAGGGTGATCGACCAAACTATAATCCAAGATAAGTTACCAGCTGTGGCAATGTCTGCCATGACATAGGAGTATTATCGTGAAAAAGCATTTTCTCTGTTTATCCGACTGGTCTGCATCTGAACTCGATGCTATTTTTAAATTGACTGCTGAATTGAAAGAGAAACAAAAACAAGGGATTGCCCACCCTTTACTGGCGGGGAAAACCCTCGGCATGATCTTTGAGAAAAGTTCAACACGCACCCGTATCTCCTTTGAGGCCGGTATGTACCAGTTGGGAGGACACGCACTATTCCTCTCATCGCAAACGACACAAATTGGTCGTGGTGAGCCGATCAAAGATACCGCACGGGTCATGTCACGTTACGTTGACGGCATCATGATCCGCACCTACTCTCAAGCTGGGATTTCTGAGTTAGCCGAATACGCCGATATCCCAGTCATTAATGCCTTAACGGACAGTTACCACCCTTGTCAGATAATGGCCGATCTTTTTACCGTCTTAGAGCACAAAGGCAGCTATAAAGATCAGGTTTACTGCTGGATTGGCGACGGCAACAACATGGCCAATTCATGGATCAATGCTGCTGCGGTATTCGGCTTTGAACTTCGCGTGGCCACACCTCCTGGTTACGAGGCTGATAGTTGGGTGATAGAACGCGCTCAGCAACGTGGAGCGAAACTGATATTTACCAACGACCCCATTGAAGCCGCGACCAATGCCGATGTTCTCAACACCGATGTGTGGGCCAGCATGGGGCAAGAGGAGGAACAAGCTCAACGAGTGAAGGATTTTGCCGGTTTCCAACTCAACTGTGGCGTCGTTGCCGCAGCCAATGAGGACTGTCTGGTTATGCACTGTCTGCCAGCACACCGTGGTGAGGAGATTACCGATGAGGTGATCGAAGGAAAGAACTCCGTTGTTTTCGATGAAGCAGAGAACCGCCTCCACGTTCAGAAAGCGATCATGGCTACCCTGATGGGAAAGGGATAATCAATGAACATTTTATGCCCGCATTGCCAGTTTAGTAAAGACATGGACGATTCGGCATTACCCCCATTGCCAAGCAAAGTCACCTGCCCGCAATGTGCAGAGCAATTTATCCTCGAAGCGCCACAAATTGCTGAAGAGGATCCATTCTCTTTTTCACAACAGATCGGCGAACCTGTGCCAGCCGCAACAGCGCCAGCCTCTGTTGCACCAATAGGCTCTGCCACGAAAAGCACCGACGAGATCCCCGCAGGGTTTTGGTTGCGAGTATTGGCCGCCATTCTCGACAGCGTGATCTGCAACATCATTGTATTTGTTATGGGGTTTGGAATTGGCTTTCTTATCAATACCAACAACTATGCTCTCAACGAGATGGCACAACTTCTTCTCTTTGGTATGGGAATCGTTGTCAGCCTGTTCTATTACATCTTTTTTACAGGTTACGGTGGACAAACTCCCGGGAAAATGGCACTACAGATAAAGGTAATTCACAACGATGGCTCAGACATTGGTTACGGCCAAGCTTTTGTTCGTGAAACCATTGGTAAAATGATCTCATACCTGTTGCTGTGTATCGGCTACCTGATGGTTGCCTTCCGCCGCGACAAACGAGGCTTGCACGACCTACTTGCCAGCACACGGGTTATTAAGCTCTAAAGGGAGCAAACTTTACATCAACAGACATTCGCTAAATGTGTGGGCATGGCCCACCTTACAATACGATCTGTCACAAGGAGACACTCATGGAAAAAAAGAACATCAAAAAAGCGGTACTCGCCTATTCAGGCGGTTTGGATACCTCAATCATCCTCAAATGGTTGGGCGAAGAATATGGCTGTGAAGTGATCGCCTTTGCTGCCGACCTCGGTCAAGGTGAAGAGCTTGATTTTATCCCCGAAAAAGCAAAGAAAACAGGCGCAAGCAAGTGTTTCATCGAAGACTTACGTGAAGAGTTTGTTCGTGACTTTGTTTTCCCAATGTTCCGTGCGAATGCTATCTACGAAGGTCGCTATTTCCTCGGCACCTCCATTGCCCGCCCACTGATTGCAAAAAAGCAGATGGAGATCGCTCTTGCTGAAGGCGCTGACGCGGTTTCTCATGGTGCAACAGGCAAAGGTAACGATCAGGTTCGCTTTGAACTCGGTTACTACCACTTTGATCCAAGCGTAACCGTTATTGCTCCATGGCGTGAGTGGGATCTAAACAGTCGTACAGCGCTGGAAAACTATGCCAAGAAGCACGGCATTCCAGTACCGACCAGCAAAAAGAACCCTTGGAGTAGTGACCGTAACTTGCTGCATATCTCTTTTGAGGGCGATGTTCTTGAGGATCCTTGGGCTGAAGCACCTGAGCACATGTACGTGATGAGTGTGGCTCCAGAAGATGCACCAGATCAAGCAGAATTTGTTGAGATTGAGTTCAAAAATGGTGACCCTATCTCCATCAACGGCGAAGAGCTTTCTCCTGCTAATCTACTGGCGAAACTCAACGAGCTAGGTGGCAAGCACGGTATTGGCCGTATCGACCTGATGGAAAACCGTTTTGTCGGCATGAAGAGCCGTGGCGTCTATGAAACACCAGGCGGCACCATCCTCGAAGAAGCACACCGTGGTGTTGAATCAATCACCATGGACCGTGAAGTGATGCACCTACGTGACTCACTGGTTCCACGTTACGCTGAGATGGTTTACAACGGTTTCTGGTTCGCGCCTGAGCGTGAAGCGCTACAAACCCTCATCGACGACACTCAAAAAACGGTTAACGGTAAGGCGCGCGTTAAGCTGTACAAAGGCCACTGCCGTGTCGTTGGTCGTCAATCTGACACCAACAGTCTATTCAATGTTGATTTTGCTACATTCGAGGCTGATGAAGTGTACAACCAAGCGGACGCTGAAGGCTTTATCAAGCTCAACGCTCTGCGTCTGCGCATCCGTAGCATGATGAACAACAAGTAAGTCGCTGTAGAGAAATACCGATACTCCCAGCGCTGGGGTAGTCACTATCCCAGCGCTGACGATCTGCAACAACGTTCTTGCCCTACACCATAAGGTGGCCTTCATGGCTTATCCGCTGCAAAAACAGATTAAAACCTCTGTTGTCGCCTGTATTATCGACGCACAGCAACGCATTCTCCTTACCAAGCGCAGCATTCCGCCTTTTTTCGGCCAATGGGTGATGCCCGGTGGCAAGATTGACCATGGTGAAGCGATCCAACAAGCACTCTGTCGTGAAGTTGAAGAGGAGGTCGGTTTAGTTGTCACCCTCGACCAACTCGTTGATGTCTATGAACATATTGGCATTGGTGAGACCAACGATCACTATATCATCCTCTACTACCGCGCCACGCCACAGACCTTTACCATCAAAACAAATCCCGCAGAACTGAGCGAAGCGATATGGTTCAGAGCCGAACAACTACCTGAACTCGATATCCCCCCCGGCAGTCGCCATATTTTATCATTGCTCTACCCCGAACAAACATGGCCCCACCTCGAACCGCCCGGCGATAATGTTGAATGCGAGATCCCCGGCGTTTGCTCCCTAAGTGAAAACGGGGGATAAACATGTTTCAAATTGTTGACAAAACAGTGACTCTCAATTACCCCTTGGGTCACCATCTACACTGTATGGTGAGTCAAATTCCTAACCATATTCGTTTCGATAACGAACCGTTTCCAGAACAGGTAACGAAACAAAAATGGTCATTGGTTGAATCGGTGCTTAAACTGGTGGCAACAGGAGATGGCAACCTAAAAAAGCTCCATTTTTTGCTGTTTCCAGAGTCGACCCTACCCTGCTGCCATCTTGATGATGCGTTAACCATCATCGCAGAGAAGTTTCAGCCCAACACAGTTACCATGCTCGGCATGGAACACATGGAGTTACACCAATTCAAAGGCATAGTTGAACGCTACCATGAAGACAACGCTGAACTACTGAATTCGATCAACACCGATCAAGACAGTGGCGAAATTGATCTCCTCCGCGTCAACTGGGCAGCCATCGTCGTCAAAGAGGCCGATGCGAAGCTACGCGTTTTCATTCAAGCGAAAAGCCACCCTTTTGTCGGTGAAGAGAGCCTTGACCACAACGATCTTTATCATGGCAAAATTTTCCCATTTTTTCACAGCCAGCCCACTGGCTTCAATTTCATGGCGATGATCTGCTTCGATTACATCTATCGCACCATCTATCACTCGAATATCACCACCGTAATTCAGCACGCCAATGAATTATTTTTCAGTTCACGCCAGCATCTCGATTTTTTAGCGATTCTTGAGTGCAACCCGAAGCCAGAACATGATACCTTTCGCGATGTCATCAATGGTTTTTACGGTGAGCACCTTGCGGCAGCACCTGGGGTACGCGAAACCATCACCACATTTTGCAATAGTGCCTATGACACACGCAAGTCACTGCCGCATTGTGGTGATCACGATACCTTTGGTCATTCATCGGTGTTTATCCACAAGAACCACAAAATGACCAATGGCCAACTGGGTGAATTTAGCGTCGACGACTTTACGGGATTACCTGTCTGTCGCTTACGCTTTAAAACCGACAGCCGTTTATACTATTTCAATTTACCGGTATTTCACGAGTTCGATCCACGAACCACGCGAATGCCACTAAAAGTTCACACTATTTTTAAACCGACAACGCAACATGGTTGGCAATCAATCAACTGTGCGGCGTCATCTCGTTTGTAAGGAGCTCACCATGAGTAAGAAACTCTGGGGCGGACGTTTTACCCAGCCTACCGATCAATTTGTTGAAGAATTTACCGCCTCCATCGACTTTGACCAACGGATGTTCCGTTATGACATTCAAGGTTCCAAGGCTCACGCGCGGATGTTAGGTCGCCAAGCGATCATTAGCAGCGAAGAGTCTGAGCAAATTTGCACCGGTCTTGACGAAATTTTAGCTGATATCGAGGCGGGTAAGATTGAGTTCTCTGTGGCCCTAGAAGATATTCATATGAATATTGAAGCACGCTTAATTGAGCGTATTGGTAGTGTCGGTGGCAAGCTACACACAGGTCGTTCACGTAACGATCAGGTCGCAGTGGATATTCGTCTCTACCTACGCGATGAGATGAAAACCATTCTCAGTTATTTAGACAAACTTCAAGAGGCATTACTGAGCCAAGCGGAAGCCAACTTGACCACCATTATGCCGGGCTACACTCACCTTCAAACGGCACAACCAGTTTTGTTTGCCCACCACATGCTCGCCTACTACGAGATGTTTGTTCGCGATAGTGGCCGCATGCAGGATTGCCTGCAACGGATGAACGTGTTGCCCCTCGGCGCTGGTGCGCTTGCAGGAACCACCTTCCCCATCGACCGTGAATCGGTTGCTGCCGACCTTGGCTTCGATGGCGTCACGCGCAACAGTCTCGATTCTGTTTCAGACCGCGACTTCGCTCTTGAATTCTGTGGTGCGTCGGCAACATTGATGATGCACCTATCACGATTAAGTGAAGAGCTGGTGTTATGGTCAAGTGCCGATTTCGATTTCATCGAACTGACCGATGCATTCTGCACGGGTAGCTCCATCATGCCTCAGAAAAAGAATCCCGATGTTCCAGAATTGGTACGAGGTAAAACAGGCCGTGTTTACGGCAACCTCATCAGCCTGTTAACCTTGATGAAAGCGCTACCACTGGCCTACAACAAAGATATGCAAGAAGATAAAGAGCCTCTGTTCGATAGCATCGACACCGTTAAGGGCAGTCTAAAAATCTTTGCTGACATGATCGCCTTGATGAACGTCAAAGCCGAAAACATGCGTATCGCCGCAGCGCGTGGCTTCTCAACTGCCACCGACGTCGCCGATTACTGTGTCACCAAAGGGATTCCGTTCCGTGATGCCCATGAGATTGTTGGTAAAACAGTGCGTTACTGTATTGAAAACAACAAAGACATTCCAGAACTCACTCTTGATGAATTTAAGCAATTCAGCGAATCAATCGAAGATGACATCTACCAGTTCGTGACTCTTGATGCTTCGGTCAACGCTCGCCGCGCCACAGGTGGAACAGCCCGCTGCGCCGTTGAAAGTGAGATCAAACGCGCCCGCAGTCAACGACAGGAGGCTTCATGATCCAGCGCATGACATCCCACGGCTCATTACTGTTAACACTGGTTATGCTTGTCACCCTCAGCGCTTGCGGCAATGTTGGCCCAGTAAAACCTCTGTTAAAAACATTACCTAAGGGTGCCGAATCAGTAGCCCTAGAGCAAAAAGGTAGCGCCTTACTGCTATCGTGGGATATTCCGACACAAAATCAAGACGGCACAGCGTTGACCAATCTCGCAGGTTTTGCCATCTACAAGTCGGATTACGATCTTGCGAAGGGGTGCCCTGAATGTCGGCCACCACAAAACCTGTATCGGAAGATTGATTTAGCCTATTTTCGCAGCAACAATCGCAACAGTAAGCAAATTCATTTGTGGGATAATGCCGTCGAAGAGGAGATGGGCTATCGCTACAAGATTGTCCCCTATACCAGTGACGATCTCAATGGTGCTAGCACCCTGATTCACCGCCCCTGCTTTGCCCCGCCTGAGTCAGTCGCGAGCCTCGATGCCATAGGTCTTGACCACCAAGTACGCTTGAATTGGTCGGCGGCCAGCGAAACACGCCAAGGGATTCAAATTGTGGGCTACAACATCTACCGTCGTAGTGGTGACACCTACTTTTCAGCAACACCACTTAATGCTGTACCTGTAACAGCCCTTAACTATGAAGACTTAAAGGTCAAAAACGACACGCTATACCATTATGCACTGCGTACTGTTATCGCTATCGGTCAACAACAGCTAGAGAGTTCTTTTTCAGCCGAAGTTGCTGTTGAGGCGAAACGCCCATAACCAGAGGCTAGTCGCTTTACTTTGCAGTAAAGTTATGTTATCAGCTAGAGATTATATTTTTTATTTCAGCCATGGTGATCGAAAAACCATCATGGCGATGCGTTATACTTAAAGACTGGTTTTGTCTGAGGAGGACACTATGTTTAGAGGATCAATGGTTGCCATTATCACCCCGTTTAACGAGGATGGCTCCGTCAACGAAGATAAATTTCGCCAACTGGTTGAATTCCAAATTGAAAACGGCACCGACGTTATCGTTCCTTGTGGCACGACTGGCGAATCAGCAACACTAAATTACGAAGAACACGACCTCGTTGTTCGTGCTTGTATTGAACAAGTAAATGGTCGCGTACCAGTCGTTGCCGGCACAGGTTCCAACTCAACCGCTGAGGCCGTTGAGATGAGCCTACACGCTAAAGAGATGGGCGCCGATGGCCTTCTCCTTGTCAGCCCTTACTACAACAAGCCTTCACAAGAGGGTCTATATCAGCACTATAAGACCATCGCTGAAGCGGTCGCTCTGCCACAGATTCTATACAATGTACCTGGCCGCACTGGCATGAACATGACTGCGGAAACAACCATTCGCCTTGCTGATATCGACAACATTGTTGCCGTTAAAGAAGCCTCGGGCGATGTCACTCAAGCCAGTGAAATCATCAGCAAAGCCGGCGATAAAATTGACGTGCTTTCTGGCGACGACTTCCTCACCCTGCCTCTTATGGCCTGTGGTGCAAAAGGGATCATCTCCGTTACCGCGAACATCATGCCTAAAGAAGTTAAAGCCATGGTTACAGCGATCAACGAGGGCCGCTGGGAAGATGCACAAGCCATGCACCTGAAGATGCTTGATATTCACAATGCGATGTTTATCGAATCAAACCCTGTACCAGTTAAAACGGCATTATCCGTTATGGGTCGTTGCAGTGAAACCATTCGTCAGCCATTGGTTGACCTGCAACCTGCAAGCCTTGAAAAACTTAAAGCTGTCATGGCAACATACGGCCTGATTTAGCACCAATCACTATTTAATAAAGATAAACTCCACCTATCCGAGTTCGTCCGCGAATTCGGATAGGTTGTATTTAGCCACTTGGCGAAAGGGAAGATCATGTTGAAAATTGCTGTAATTGGTGCCGCTGGTCGTATGGGAGGTTTCCTAATTAAGGCAGTAACGGAAGCGGAGGGGATCACCCTCGCCGCTGCCATCGAGCGCCCCGACCACCCGATGGTGGGTCAAGATGCTGGCCTCATTGCAGGTTGTGGTGCGCTGAATGTGATCATCGGCGACAAGCTAGACAAGGAGCTTGCCGCTGCCGATATCCTCATCGATTTCACCTTCCCTGAAGTGACCCTTGCCAACGCTAAAGTGTGCGCTGAACTCGGTAAAATGATGGTGATCGGTTCTACGGGCTTTACCCCTGAGCAGCGCCAACAACTCGCCGATACCGCCAGCAACATTGCGGTGATGCTCGCTCCCAATATGAGCGTTGGCGTCAATGCCTGCTTTAAACTTCTCAAAGAGGCTGCCAACATTCTTGGCGAAGACTTTGATGTAGAGATTGTCGAACTGCATCACAACAAGAAAAAAGATTCCCCTTCAGGCACCGCAGTACGGATGGGTGAAGTGGTTGCCGATGCCCTCGATCGCGATTACAACAAAGTCGCTAACTATCACCGCGAGGGGATGTGTG